>Ga0111538_10000243_pt1 | contig 68229 bp, 48 predicted proteins | sample SoiMethybrSBSTD1_FD_79669 | JGI IMG/M metagenome (GOLD analysis project Ga0111538, IMG submission 79669) | Bulk soil microbial communities from a Populus tree surrounding site in Tennessee, USA - Soil MetaG P. TD hybrid SBSTD1 (version 2)... | ecosystem: Environmental > Terrestrial > Soil >...
CGGACTCGGCACGGAGGCCATCGCCGAAGCGCTGATGGACACCCTGCACTACGTGCAGGCCAGAGTCCCGCAGCATGCCACGCAGAACGACTGGTACATGGCGCTGGCCTATACGGTCCGCGATCGCCTGCTCGACGGCTACATCAGGACGGTCGAGGCGATCGCGGACCCGCATGCCACGACCAAGGTGGTCGCGTACCTTTCCGCCGAGTTTCTCACCGGACCGCATCTTGGCAACAGCCTGATCAACCTCGGCATCTGGCAGGCGGTCGAAGAGGCACTGGCCGGAGTCGATCAGGATCTGCGCGTCCTGCTGCAACAGGAAGAAGAGCCCGGGCTGGGAAATGGCGGCCTCGGCCGGCTCGCCGCGTGCTACATGGACTCGCTGGCGACACTGAACGTGCCGGCCATCGGCTACGGCATTCGTTACGAATTCGGCATCTTCGATCAGGCCATCCGGGACGGCTGGCAGGTCGAGCTGACCGACAAGTGGCTGCGCTTTGGCAACCCGTGGGAGATCGCCCGGCCGGAGATCTGCTTCGACGTGCCATTGGGCGGACGGACCGAGGCGTCCATCGATGATGCCGGCCGTTATGCCGTTCGCTGGCTGCCCGAGAAGGTGATCAAAGGCGTCGCCTACGACACCCCGGTGCCCGGCTACCGCGTGCTCACGACCAACCTGCTGCGGCTCTGGAAGGCGGAGGCCCCGGAATCGTTCGACTTCGACGCGTTCAACGCGGGTGATTACTACGGCGCGGTAGACCAGAAGGTTGAATCGGAGACGATCTCGAAAGTGCTCTACCCGAATGACGAGCCCGAGGCCGGCAAGCAACTGCGGCTCGCCCAGCAGTACTTTTTCGTCTCGTGTTCGCTCCGGGACATGATCCGGCTCCATCTGCTGCGCGGCCGGCCGCTCAGCGAGCTCCCGTCCGGCTGGGCCGCCCAGTTGAACGACACGCACCCGTCCATCGCCGTCGCCGAGCTGATGCGCCTCCTGATTGACGAGCACCACATGGCGTGGGACGACGCCTGGACGATCACGCAGGGGACGTGCGCGTATACCAATCACACGCTGCTGTCCGAGGCGCTCGAGAAATGGCCCGTCGCCCTGTTCGGCGCGCTGCTGCCGCGCCACCTCGAGATCGTCTACGAGATCAACCGCCGCTTCCTCGCCGAGGTCCGGCGCAGCCACCCTGGTGACGAGCCATTGACGCAGCGGCTCTCGCTCGTCGACGAAACCGGCCCCCGCTACGTCCGCATGGCCCACCTGGCTGCCGTCGGCAGCCATGCCATCAACGGCGTCGCGGCGCTTCATACCGATCTGCTCCAACGAACCGTGCTCGCCGACTACCACCGCGTGGCGCCGGCGAAGTTCGTGAACGTGACCAACGGCGTCACGCCGCGGCGCTGGATCGTGCTGAGCAACCCGAAACTGTCCGCGCTTATTACCAGGCACATCGGGGACGGCTGGATCGCCAGCCTGGAGGAGGAGATCAAGCGCCTGGAACCGCTCTCGACCGACGCCGGGTTCCAACGGGACTGGCAGACGGTCAAGTCCGAGAACAAGCGGGCCCTGGCCGCCTTGATCAAAGAGCGGACGGGCATCGTGGTCGATCCGCTCTCGCTGTTCGACATCCAGGTGAAGCGGCTGCACGAGTACAAGCGCCAGCACCTCAACGTGCTGTACCTGGTCACCTTGTACAACCGTCTCAAGCGATCGCCTGGCGCCGCGATAACGCCCCGCACGGTGATCTTCGGCGGCAAAGCGGCGCCCGGATATCGCGCCGCCAAGCTGATCATCAAGTTGATCAACGACGTCGCCGACCTCGTCAACCGCGACCCGCAGGTTTCGCCGTGGCTCAAGGTGGTGTTCCTGCCCGACTTCAACGTCACGACCGGCCAGCAGGTGTATCCGGCCGCCGATCTTTCGGAGCAGATCTCGACGGCCGGCAAGGAAGCCTCGGGCACCGGCAACATGAAGTTCGCCATGAACGGGGCGCTGACCATCGGCACGCTGGATGGCGCCAACGTGGAGATCCGCGAGGCCGTCGGCCACGAGAACTTCTTCCTGTTCGGCCTGACGGCCGGAGAAGTCGAGTCGCTCAAAGCGGGCGGGTACCGCCCGCGCGACGTCTACGAATCGAATACCGAGCTCCGCGACGCGATGGACCTCATCGGCAGCGGCCGGGTGTCCCGCGGCGACCGGGCGCTGTTCCAACCCCTGCTGGAGTCGCTGCTCACGCGCGACGACTACGTGCTCCTCGCCGACTATCAGGCATACATCGACTGTCAACAGCGCGTGAGTGAGGCGTACACCAGGCCGGGCGACTGGACGCGGATGTCGATCCTCAATGCCGCCAGGGTCGGCCACTTCTCATCGGATCGCGCCATCCGGGAGTACTGCCGTCACATCTGGCACGTCGGACCCGTCTCGCCGCACCGGGGCGCACGGTGAGCCCCGACGCGTGCACGGCTGGATCGAGCGCTCCGCTGGGCGCGTCGGTCTGCCCTGAAGGCGTCAATTTCAGTGTGTTCTCGAAGCATGCGACTGGCGTCGAGCTGCTGCTTTTCGCCGATGGGGATGCGACGGCGCCGGACCGCGTCCTCACGCTCGCGCCCGGCGTGAACCGCACGTACCACTACTGGCACACGCAGGTCGCCGGCCTCGCGCCGGGCCAGGTGTACGCGTATCGTGCGCATGGGCCGTTCGCCCCTGAACGCGGGCTTCGATTCGACGCCGGCAAGATCCTGCTCGACCCGTACGGCCTCGCCGTCGCGGTCCCGGTCGGCTACGACCGCGACGCCGCGCGCCGGCCGGGCGACAACGCCGCCGTGGCGATGAAGAGCGTCGTCGCCGATCCCCGCCGGTACGACTGGGAAGGCGATCGGCCGATCCACCGGCCCTTCGCCGAGACCGTGATCTACGAGGTCCACGTCCGCGGCTTCACCCGCCATCCCAGCTCGGGCGTACCGGCGTCGAAGCGCGGCACCTATGCCGGACTGGTCGAGAAGATCCCGTACCTCGTTGACCTGGGGGTCACGGCCGTCGAACTGCTGCCCGTGTTTCAGTTCGATCCGCAGGATGCGCCAGGACGCGTGAACTACTGGGGCTACCAGCCCGCGTCGTTCTTCGCGCCGCATCATGCATACAGCTCCCGGCGCGATCCGCTCGGCGTGCTCGATGAATTCCGGGACATGGTCAAAGCGCTGCACCGCGCGGGCCTCGAGGTGATCCTCGACGTCGTCTTCAATCACACCACCGAAGGCGGCGCGATCGGGCCGACGCTGTGCTTTCGCGGGCTCGCGAACGACGTCTACTACATTCTCGACGACGACAAGTCGCGATACGCCGACTACACCGGCTGCGGCAACACGCTGAACGCCAACCAGCCGATCGTGCGCCGGCTGATCCAGGACAGCCTGCGCCACTGGGTCACCGAGATGCACGTCGACGGGTTCCGGTTCGACCTCGCGTCGATCCTGGCGCGCGACGAAGCCGGCCGCCCGCTGTCCAACCCGCCCGTCCTGTGGGACATCGAATCGGACCCGCTCCTCTCCGGCACCAAGCTGATCGCCGAAGCCTGGGATGCGGCCGGTCTCTACCAGGTGGGGAGCTTCATCGGCGACAGCTGGCAGGAGTGGAACGGCCGATTCCGCGACGACGTGCGTCGATTCCTGAAGGGCGACGACGGCTCGGTCTCGCGCGTGGCGGCCCGGTTAGTCGGGAGCCCGGATCTCTACGGCCATGAGGAGCGCGAGGCCGAGCAGAGTATCAACTTCGTGGCCTGTCATGACGGGTTCACCCTCAACGATCTCGTGTCCTACAACCAGAAACACAACGAGGCCAACGGCGAGGACAACCGCGATGGCTCGGACGACAACCTGAGCTGGAACTGCGGCGTCGAGGGCCCGACCGACGATCCGTGCGTCGAAACGCTGCGCAACCGGCAGGTCAAGAACTTCTTCGCACTGACGCTGCTGGCGGCCGGTACGCCGATGATCCTGATGGGCGACGAAGTGCGCCGGACCCAGCGGGGCAACAACAACGCGTACTGCCTGGACAGCGACATCAGCTGGTTCGACTGGAGTCTGCTGAAGCGTCATGCCGACGTCCATCGATTCGTCAAGCTGCTGGCCGCCTTCCGACAGCGCCGCGACGTGGTGTCGGAAGACTCGGTGCTCTCGCTGAACCAACTGCTCGATCGGGCGAAGGTCGACTGGCACGGGATCGGCCTCCATCGTCCTGATTGGAGCGAGCACTCGCACTCGCTGGCGTTCACGCTGCGAAGCCTCCACGCGCGCTTTCTGCTCCACGGCATGCTGAACGCCTACTGGGAACCGTTGACGTTCGAGTTGCCGGCGGTCGCGGCCGGTGAGGCACCGTGGCGGCGCTGTATCGATACGGCCCTGCCCTCGCCTGACGACATTCAGATCTGGAAGACGGCGCCCGTGGTCGGTGACGCGGCGTACGCCGTGCGGCCGCGCTCGTTCGTGCTCCTCGCCCGGGCGGTTCCGGGAATGGAGGGCCGCGCCGCGGCGGCGCGGTGACGAGATGGCGATCCACCCGCTTGCCGGCAAGGCCGCGCCACCGGATGTCCTGGTCGACCTGGGCCGGCTTCGACGCGAGTACGACGACCGGACGCCCGACCCGGCGGATCCTTCACAGCAGGTTCGATTCGGTACGAGCGGGCATCGCGGCTCGTCGCTTCGTGGCGGGTTCAATCAGGCGCACATCGTGGCGATCGCTCAGGCCGTCTGCGAGTACCGGAACCGCCATGGCATCACCGGCCCGCTCTTCATGGGCAAGGACACGCACGCGCTGTCGGAACCGGCGTTCGAGACGGCGTTGGAGGTGCTGGCAGGCAACAACGTCGAGGTCATGATCGACAACCGCGGCGGCTACACGCCGACACCGGCGATCTCTCACGCGATCCTCGCTTACAACAGCGGCCGGACGTCCGATCTGGCGGACGGGATCGTCATCACGCCCTCCCACAACCCGCCGGAAGACGGCGGCTTCAAGTACAACCCGCCGAGTGGCGGGCCGGCGGACACTGCCGTCACCCGCTCGATCGAGGAGGGAGCCAATCAGTGGCTGTCCTCCGATCTCGCCCGCGTGCCGCGCATCGCGTACGAGAAGGCGCGTCGGGCGCCGACGACGCATGCGTACGACTATGTCGGATCGTACGTGAACGATCTCGGGTCGGCGATCGACATGGACGCGATCCGGAGCGCCGGGCTCCGGATAGGCGTCGATCCGCTCGGCGGCGCGAGCGTCGGGTTCTGGCAGCCGATTGCCGAACGCTACGGCATCGACGTGACGGTGGTGAACGACACGGTCGATCCCACGTTCCGCTTCATGCCGCTCGATTGGGACGGACAGATTCGAATGGACTGTTCGTCGCGATACGCGATGGCCAGACTGATCGAGCTCAAGGACAAGTTCGACATCGCGTTCGGGAACGATCCCGACGCCGACCGGCACGGCATCGTCACTCGGGCTTCCGGCCTGATGAACCCCAACCATTTCCTGGCGGCCGCGATCGCATATCTCTTCAATCATCGTCCGGCGTGGCGCCTGAACGCCGCGATCGGCAAGACGGTCGTGAGCAGCCGCATCATCGATCGCGTGGCTGTCAAGGTCGGCCGCGCGCTGGTCGAAGTGCCGGTCGGATTCAAGTGGTTCGTCCCCGGGCTGCTCGACGGCTCACTTGGTTTTGGCGGCGAAGAGAGTGCGGGCGCGTCGTTGCTCCGCCGCGATGGCACGGTCTGGACGACCGACAAGGACGGCATCGTCATGGACCTCCTGGCGGGGGAAATCCTGGCGCGCACCGGCCGCAATCCCGCGGAGCTCTATGGCGATCTCACGCGTGAGCTCGGTGCGCCGGTCTACGAACGGATCGATGCGCCGGCGACGCCGGAGCAAAAAGCCGTGCTGTTGCGTCTCTCGGCCGCCGACATCACGGTGTCCGAGCTCGCGGGCGACCCGATTGAAGCGCGGTTGACCACCGCGCCCGGCAACGGCGCGCCCATCGGCGGCCTGAAGGTCGTCACCGCCCATGGGTGGTTCGCGGCACGCCCCTCCGGCACCGAAGACGTTTACAAGCTCTACGCGGAGAGCTTTCGCGGCGCCAGCCACCTGCAGCGCATTCAAGAGGAAGCGCAGTCGATCGTCGCCAAAGCGTTGGGCGGAGTCATGAGATGACCTCGGACGCCTCGAGGAGCGGGGACGGACCGCGCGAGCGTTCGCTGATCGTCCCGGCCACCGACGACGAGGCGCACGTGCTCCTGTGCCGCGCGTTTCTCATCCGGCACGGCGAGACGGCGTGGAGCCTGAGCGGCCAGCACACCGGGACGACTGACATCCCGCTGACGGAGAACGGCCGGAACACCGCACGACAGCTCGGACCGCTCCTGGCCAGGGTGACGTTCGCGCTGGTGCTGACGAGTCCGCTTCGTCGGGCCAGAGAAACGTGTGAGCTCGCCGGACTCGCCGGACGTGCCGAGGCCGACGCCAATCTCGTGGAATGGAACTACGGAGAGTACGAAGGGCTGACCTCGAGGCAGATCCAGGCGAAATCACCGGACTGGAGGCTCTTCAACGACGGCTGTCCGGGTGGAGAAGACCCTTCGCAGGTCGCCGCCCGGGCCGACCAGGTCATTGCGCGAATCAGATCGATCGAGGGAGATGTGATCCTGTTCGCGCACGGGCACATCTTCAGAGTCCTTGCGGCGCGATGGCTGGGCCTTCCGCCGGCGGCCGGAAGCCATTTCCTTCTCGATACAGCGACCGTGAGCGTCCTCAGTCACTACCACGGCGTCCCGGCGGTGAAGCGTTGGAACGCCCCCCTGGTGCCGTAGTGCTCAGGACCATGAGAGCGCCGGGAGAAACAGGCTTCAGCCGGCCCAGCAGGGGCGGGCTGAAGCCCGCCCCTGCTTCTGAGTTCTGAAACGCACTCTTGGCAACGTGGCACGTCATACGGGAGAACGATCGTGGAAAAGCTGCTATCGAATGATCCGGCCGCGGCAGGCACCGCGAAAACCCCACTGACCAGGAACGCGCTGGAATTGATGCACGCCTACTGGCGGGCCTGCAACTACCTGGCGGTCGGGATGATCTATCTCAAAGACAATCCGCTCCTCAAAGAGCCGCTGCAGACCGAGCACATCAAGCACCGTCTGCTCGGCCATTGGGGCGCCAGCCCGGCGCTGTCGTTCGTGTGGGTGCACCTCAACCGGCTCATCCTCGAGCACGATCTCGATGTCGTGTTCGTCGCCGGTCCAGGCCACGGCGCGCCGGGCGTCCTCGGGCCCGCCTATCTCGAAGGCACGTACTCGGAAATCTACCCGGACAAGAGCGAGGACGCGGAGGGCATGCAGAAGTTCTTCAAGCAGTTCTCGTTCCCCGGCCACATCGGCAGCCACGTCACGCCGGAGACGCCCGGGTCCATCCACGAGGGCGGTGAGCTTGGCTACAGCCTGTCGCACGCGTACGGCATGGCGCTCGACAACCCGGATCTCATCGTCGCCTGCGTGGTCGGCGACGGCGAGGCGGAGACGGGCCCGCTCGCGACCGCGTGGCACTCCAACAAGTTCATCAATCCAGTACGAGATGGGGCCGTGCTGCCGATCCTGAACCTCAACGGCTACAAGATCGCCAATCCCACGATCCTGGCGCGCATCAGCCACGAGGAGCTCGAGGCGCTCTTCATCGGGTACGGCTACACGCCGTATTTCGTCGAGGGCGACGACCCCGTCGAGATGCATCAGAAGATGGCCGCGACGCTCGAGCACGCGATCGGCGAGATTCGCACAGTGCAGAAATCGGCGCGAGATTCGAAGAAGCCGTTCCGGCCGCGCTGGCCCATGATCGTGCTGCGGTCGCCGAAGGGCTGGACCGGGCCGAAGGAGATCCGGAACCACAAGGTGGAGGGCTCGTGGCGATCGCACCAGGTGCCCTTTGGCGAGGTGCGCGACAACCCGACGAACCTGCAACTGCTCGAAACCTGGATGCGCAGTTACAAGCCCGAAGAGTTGTTCGACCCGGGCGGCCGGCTCGTGCCGGAGCTCCGGGCCCTGGCGCCGCGCGGCCCCCGTCGCATGAGCGCGAATCCGCACGCGAACGGCGGCGTGCTGCGCAAAGATCTCAAGCTGCCCGACTTTCGCCAATATGCGGTGAAGGTGCCCACGCGCGGCACGATCAACTACGAGAACACCAAACCCCTTGGCGAGTTCCTGAGAGATGTGCTGAGGGACAACCCGACCAGCTTCCGTGTGTTCGGGCCCGACGAGACCGCGTCGAACCGCCTGCAGGCCGTGTACGAAGCGAGCAAGAAGACCTGGATGGCGGATTTCCTTCCCGAGGACGCCGACGGCGGCGAGCTCTCACCCGACGGCCGCGTCATGGAGATGCTCTCGGAACACACCTTGATTGGCTGGCTGGAAGGGTACCTGCTCACCGGCCGGCACGGGTTCTTCCACACCTACGAAGCCTTCGCGCACGTGATCGATTCGATGTTCAACCAGCACGCCAAGTGGCTGGACATCTCGAAGAACCACGTCGCGTGGCGCGCTCCAGTGTCCTCGGAGACGATCTTGCTGTCCTCCACGGTCTGGCGGCAGGACCACAACGGCTTTTCGCATCAGGATCCCGGGTTCATCGATCTCGCCACGAACAAGAGTCCGACCGTGACGCGCGTCTATCTGCCGCCCGACGCCAATACGCTGCTGGCCGTCGCCGATCACTGCCTGCGCAGCACCGACTACATCAACGTGATCGTGGCCGACAAGCAGAAGCACCTCCAGTTCACCAACATCAACGAAGCCGCCATTCACTGCGCCAAAGGCCTCGGCATCTGGGCACGGGCCAGCACGGACGCGGGCGAGGAGCCGGATGTCGTCCTGGCGTCGTGCGGTGACGTCGCGACGATGGAGGCGCTGGCGGCGGCCGCCCTCCTGCGCGAGCGGGTTCCCGACTTGAAGCTGCGCTTCATCAACGTCGTGGATCTGTTCAAGTTGCAGCCGGCATCCGAGCATCCCCACGGGTCCACCGAGCGGGAGTTCGACTCCCTGTTCACCACGGACAAGCCGATCATCTTCAACTTCCACGGCTATCCCTGGCTCATTCACAAGCTGGCGTACCGCTTCAAGGGTCACGAGCACCTGCATGTGCACGGCTACAAGGAGCGGGGCAACATCAACACGCCGCTGGAATTGGCCATGCTGAACGAGACGTCCCGCTTTCACCTTGTCATCGACGTGATCGACAGGGTGCCGACGCTGCGCACGAAGGCGGCGCACCTGAAGGAGGAAATGAAGAACGCCATCATCGACAACATGCACTATGCGCACGAGCACGGCACGGACCGGGCGGAGCTGGCCAACTGGACCTGGCCGGCCTGACCGGGACGGCGAGGTCCAGCCGTCCTCCCGGCGTCCATCGTGACGGAGGCAACTCCGACCCCGCGGAGGCGCCGGCTCTCGGGCCGGTCGATCGGCACGGTTTTCGTGGGGCGGCGCGCCTCCACGGGAGGGTACGCAGGTTGCTTCACCGAAGGTGGGCGAGCCGGGCCGAACAGCGAGGACATGGTGGCGACAACGGAGCGATCGATGACTGAGGAAGCGCGGCGCCTGGCCGAGGCGCGCGATGCAGGAGTCCCCTGGCGCAAGTGGGGCCCCTATTTGAGCGAGCGCCAGTGGGGCACCGTGCGCGAGGACTACAGCGCGTCGGGCGACGCCTGGAGCTACTTCAGCCACGATCAGTCGCGGTCGAGAGCCTACCGCTGGGGTGAAGACGGCCTGGCGGGAATCTCCGACGACTGGCAGCTCCTGTGTTTCGCGCTGGCGCTCTGGAACGGCAAGGATCCGATTCTGAAAGAACGGCTCTTCGGCCTGACGAACAGCGAGGGCAACCACGGCGAGGACGTCAAGGAGTACTACTTCTATCTCGACTCGACGCCGACCCACTCGTACATGAAGTATCTGTACAAGTACCCGCAGGCAGAGTACCCGTACCGCGACCTCATCCACACCAATCGGCGCCGGGGCCGGAGCGACTTCGAGTACGAGCTCATCGACACGGGCATCTTCGATCACGATCGCTACTTCGACGTGTTCGTCGAGTACGCCAAGGCCTCGCCCGAAGAACTGCTGATTGAAATCACGATCTGCAACCGGGGACCGCAGCCGGCGACGCTGCACGTTCTGCCCACCCTCTGGTTTCGGAATAGCTGGTCGTGGGGTCAGAGCGGCGCGGCCCGCCCGTCACTGAAGCTGATCGAGCCGGCCGGCGTCGTCGCCGCGTCGCACCCGGAACTCGGGATGCGGTTCCTCACGGCGGACGGGACGCCGGAGTGGCTGTTCACCGAGAACGACACGAACGCCGAGCGGCTGCAGGGGGCGGCGCACGCCCCCTACGCCAAGGACGCGATCAACAACTACGTGGTGCACGGTCAGCACCGGGCGGTGAATCCGGATCGCACCGGCACGAAAGCCGCGGCGCACCATGCGCTGACGATCGCCGGCGGCGCCTCGCACGTCCTGCGCCTGCGGCTCACCGACACGGCCCCTGCGCTCGACCGTGCCGCGGGATCGCCACGAAATCCGGTCGGTGCGGACTTTGGCGCGGTCATGGACGCACGTCGCCGGGAGGCCGACGAGTTCTACGCCGCGGTGACTCCTCCCTCTCTCGACGCCGATGCCGCCCTCGTCATGCGACAGGCGCTGGCGGGGATGCTGTGGTCCAAGCAGTTCTACAACTACGACGTGGACCGGTGGCTGACCGAGCGCGGGACCGATCCGTTCAAGCGCGGGCGCCGCGCGGCGCCGCGCAACGACCGCTGGCACCACATGCAGAACCGCGACATCCTGTCCATGCCCGACAAATGGGAGTACCCGTGGTACGCCGCCTGGGACCTGGCGTTCCACGTGCTCCCGCTCGGCCTGGTCGATGGCGACTTCGCCAAGCAGCAGCTCGACCTGATGGTCAACGAGCGTTACCTGCACCCGAGCGGACAGATCCCGGCCTACGAATGGAACTTTGGCGACGTCAACCCGCCGGTGCATGCCTGGGCCACGATCTTCACGTACCGGCAGGAGAAAGCGCGCGGCCGCGGGGACATCGACTGGCTCGAGCGCATCTTCCACAAGCTGCTGCTCAATTTCACCTGGTGGGTCAACCGCAAGGACCGCGAGGGGAACAACGTCTTCGAGGGCGGCTTCCTCGGGCTCGACAACATCGGCGTCTTCGACCGCAGCTCACCACTGCCGACCGGCGGCTACCTGGAACAGGCGGACGGCACGGCGTGGATGGCGCTCTTCTGTCAGAACATGCTCGAAATCTGCGGACAGCTGGCCCTCGAGAAGCCGGCCTACGGCGACATGTGTCTGAAGTTTCTCGAGCACTTCTTCTGGATCGGCTCGTCGATGATCCACGCGGGCGACGACGTGGGGATGTGGGACGAGGAGGACGGATTCTTCTACGACGTGTTGAGGCTGCCGGGGGGACAGGGCCACAGGCTGAAGGTCCGCTCGATCGTGGGACTGCTGCCCTTCTGTGCCGTCACCGTGTTCGAGCGGGAAGTAATGAAGAAGTACCCGCAGCTCGTGCCGAGGTTCAAGCAGTTCCTCGCGGCGCGACCGGAGATGTCGGCGTTCATGCAGGATCCCTCGAAGCGCGGGCAGAACGATCGCCTGCTCGCGTCGATTCTGGACGAAACGAAACTCCGCCGCGTGCTGTCACGGATGCTGGACGAGAAGGAGTTCCTGAGCCCCTACGGCATCCGCTCGATCTCCCGGTATCACGCCGAGCACCCGTACGTGGTCCACGTCCACGGGACCGAGTACGGGGTCTCGTACCTGCCGGCCGAATCGGACAGCGGGATGTTCGGCGGCAATTCCAACTGGCGCGGGCCGATCTGGATGCCCGTGAACGTGTTGATGATCCGGGCGCTTCTCCAGTACTTCATGTACTACGGCGACAGCTTCAAGGTCGAATGTCCGACCGGGTCTGGACGCCACATGACCTTGTACGAGGTCGCCAAGAATCTCTCCCGCCGTCTGGCCTCCATCTTCCTGCGGGATGGGGAGGGCCAGCGGCCGGTCTATGGCGGCACGCGCAAGTTCCAGGACGACCCGCACTGGCGCGACCTGCTGTCGTTCTACGAGTACTTCCATGGCGACAACGGCGCGGGTCTGGGCGCGAGTCACCAGACCGGCTGGACCGGCGTCGTCGCCAGCCTGATGCACCTGTTCGAAACGACGTCGGCCGAAGACGCGCTCGAACTGGGAAAGGCCGCCGCCACCTTGAACCGGCCGCGCACGCCCACAGGGACCAGCTAGGGGTCATGACCCTGCTGACCTCAGTGCGCCGCGAGCGCCTGCTCGATCCGGTGGCCCGGATCTCGGAGGTCCTGTTCGGGCTCATCATGGCGCTGACGTTCACCACCACGCTTGGCGCTGCCACGGCAGGCCGCGAGGAGGTGGGAACGCTCCTCGTCGGCGTCCTCGGGTGCAACATCGCGTGGGGGCTCGTTGATGCCGTCATGTTCTTGATGAGCGACCTCGTGGAGCGCGGACATGGCTTCGTCACGATTCACGCGGTCCGCGCTGCGCCAACACCGGACGATGCGCATCGGGTGATTACCGGCGCCCTGTCACCGGTGATGGCCTCCGTCCTGACGACCGCAGACCTCGAGCGCGTCAGGCAGGCGCTCGTCGGCCTGCGCAGCCTCGCGGAGACGCCGTCCCTGACGAGGCAAGACTGGCTGCGTGCGCTCGGCGTGTTCCTGCTCGTGTTCCTCTCGACGTTCCCGGTAGCGATCCCGTTCCTCCTCGTCCGCGACGTGCAGCTCGCCTCGCGCCTTTCGAATCTCGTCGCGCTGGTGATGATGTTCGCGGCCGGCGCCCTCCTGGCGCGCTACGGCGGCTTCCGGCCGTGGCGGACCGGCCTCGGCGTCATGCTGCTGGGCGTGGTCCTCGTCGCGATCGCGATCGCGTTTGGCGGGTGAGGCGTGGCGTCGCGCTAGAAGCTGTAACCGACGTAGACCATGCCGTAGGCGAAATTCTTCGTGCGACCGGTTGCCTGCTGCACGGCTTTGCCGGGGTCGCCAAAGGCGCCGAGGAAAGTCACCGTGAAGTTGCTGTTGAGCTTCCAGTCCACGTAGGCGTCGATTTCGAGCGCCAGATCTTTCTCGGTCACTCCCGGCGCCACGGCTGCGGGCTTGTCGGCTTTGAATTGGAAGAACATCAGTCCGCCGCCGATCGCGTCGGTCGGCGAGAAGTTCGCGCGCACCAGGTGCGATTTCAGGTTCGAGTTCGAGAGGAAGTACTCACCGGCGATTTCGCCCTGCCACCACGTGCCCCAGTCGTAGAAGCCCAGGAACAGTGGATCGAAGGCCTCGCTCTGCGGCGTATCCGGGTCATCGCCTTCGAAGAACGCGTAGCGGTACGAAAGCGTCGGCTTCCACTTCACCTTGCTGAGCTCGTACGCACCTTGTAACGTCCACGCATTGGAAGAGAGCGCGTCGCCGTTGCGCTCCGACGCGTACTCGAACTCGAAAGAGAGATCCGGCACCTTCTTGATCGGCGCGGCATAGGCGCGCACGTTGAACACGTTCAGCCCGTCGCGGCCCGGCTTGATGAGCGGATCGGCGAACCATTTCATGTACGTCGCGCCGACCGTCGAGTCCTCGCCGATCGTCACTTCGTAATTGGTGCCCCACAGCCGGCTGCCGCTGTCGCTCTCGGCGAGCTCATCCTTGTCGAGATAGAAGGTCTCGACCAGATGCGGTCCAGGCTTGATCCGCCCAATCGCGGCGAACTGGAACGCCTTGCGCGCGTTCGTCCAGTACCCGCCGCGGCTCCCGCCCTCGGCGGCGCCGTCGAACAACAGGAACCCGTGGCCGAGCCGGTACTGTTCGCGGCCGATACTGAAGTCGAGCCCGTTCTCGCCCAGCTTTTCGATCGACTTGCCGGATCGCCAGCCAATGTAGAGATCTTCGGGTCCGAACGAGGAGACGTCTTCGCCGAACGCCGCCGGCACCGACCCGTACGTGCGTTCGCCGACGGCGCTGATCTTGCCGTAGATCTCGCTGGACGACGCAAACTGGTAGCTGCCGGAAAGCGCCGGCTTGACGTAGCCCTCGAGCCACTGATCGCTCAGGTTCTCATCGACGCCCGGTTCCTTGGGGTTGGTGAAGAGCGAGTTGGCGAACCCGAACGATCCCCAGCCGGCGTCGAAATTGAACGTCCACGCGATCTTCGTCGGGAGGCCCGTCGGCCGTGGTTCCTGCTTGTCCTGCCTGTCCTGTGCAGGTGGAGCGGGCGGCGGGCTCGGTGGCGCCGGGCTGGCGGGCGGGGGGCCGTCCTGCGCACGTGCGAGGCCCGGCAGCACGGCAAAGCACATGATGCAGGCAACCTGTCGGATCGCCCGCGTCATGACCCCTCAGCGGCCCTGGGCTTCCTTCGGGGGTTCGCTTTTCGGAGGCGGAGGCGGCTCGAAGCTGCCACCGAGCGCCAGGTGCACGTTGACGCGCTGGACGCGTTGCTCGGTCTGCACGCGAATGACCGACGACTGGGTGGCATTCAGCGCGAGCTGCCGCTGCGTCACGAACCGGAGGTCGGTGCTCCCGATTTTGTACTGCGTCTGGACGATCTCGAGCGCGCGGCGGCTGTCGGAGAGCGCTTGCGCCAGGATCTGCTCGCGCTCGCGGGCGGCGATTTCGGCGGCCAGCGCGTTCTCCACTTCGCTGAACGCGCGCTGTCCGATCACGGCGTACGCCGCAATCGCCTGCTTCTGTTCGGCCGTTCGAATCTCGACCTGCGTCTTGAGCGCCCCGCCCTTGAAGATCGGCTGCAGCAGATTGGCGCCGAGACTCCACACGGGGTTGTCCCGATCGACGAGCACGAACAGATCGCTCGAGATCGAGTTGACGCTGGTCGTGAGCGCGATGGCCGGCAGACGCGCCGCTTTGGCCTCGCCGACCCGGTTGAACGCCGCGGCGATGCGACGCTCGGCGCCGATGACATCGGGCCGGCGCTCGAGCAGCTCGGAGGGGAGCCCGCCCGGCAAGGCGCCGGGCTGCCCCGGCAATTGTGGGCTGACCGTGGCGGCGGCGGCAGGATAGCGGCCCAGCAGCAACTCGAGCGCGCGAATCGCCTGTGTGCGCGCCAGCTCGATCTGGCGCAGGCTGTCGGTGTAGACGCTGACCGTGGAACGCGCGATGAAGACGTCTTCCTCGTTGCCGGCGCCCACGCGCACTCGCGCCTCGGCCAGACGGACCAGCTCCTCGTTGTCGCGGATGGTCGAGCGGGCCACGTCTGCCTGCAGCGAGGCTTCGATCGCCAGGAACCAGCTCTTGGCCACGATCGCCGCCAGCGACTGGCGCGCGTACTCGAAGTCGGCCGCCGCCGACAAGGCGTCGGCGCGGGCCGCCGCCCGCCCGTAACGCACGCGGCCCCAGAGATCGAGCTCCCACGTCATCGAGAGCGCGACCCCCTGCAGGCCGGAGTTGTCGCCCGACATCTTGCCGCCGCCGCGCGCGATCAGGTCGGCCGACGGGTACAGCTTCGCCCCGGCGAGCTTCGCGTACAACAGCGCCTGTTCGACGCGCGACGCCGCGACGGTCAGATCCGCATTGTGGAGGATCGCCTCGCGCACCGCCTCCGACAACTGCTCGTCGCCGAACGTCGCCAGCCAGTTGTCCGCCACGGTCCCGGCCGTCGCGCCGGCGGCGGTCCACTCGCCGGGCATCCGGAACCTCGGCAGCGCCTGCTCCTTGATCGCCGCCGCGTCCGGTGGATTCTTCAGCCGGCAACCGGGGACCGCGATGAGCAGTCCGGCCAGCAGGCAGGCGAGCCCGGCGATGCGGAAGCGATCACGAACCGGGCCGCGGGATGCCATCACGATCAGTGCCCGAGGCTGATGCTGTGCTTGATGATGACGTAGTCGAGGTACGACGCCACGCGCAGCAGCACCTTGCGGATGATGTGCACCAGCTTCAGGTGCTCGGTGTAGATCGCGGCCGACCCGCGCGCGCCGGCGGCGGCGAAAAGTCCACGATCACTGTCGGCGACCACGAGCTTGACCGGGAATCGGCCGGGCGGGGGGACAAACGTCGTCCGCGGCAGGTCACCAGACGCCTCGACCTGGCCCTGTCCCTGCGCCCAGATGATCGAATCCACGTGTGCCTTGATCACGCGTCCCGGATAAGTGTCGAGCGTGATTTCGCTTTCGTTACCGGGATCGACCTGGTGCAGTTCGTTCTGACCGTAGAGCGCGAAGATCTGATACTCGTCGTCCACGAAGGTCATGACTTCGTTGAAGGGCATCCCGGCGACGAAGAAGCCGGGCCGCAGCATCACGTTCACCATCGTCCCGTTCCCGGGGGCGACGACGGTCGTCTGCGACAGGTCCCAACGGGCGGTCTCGAGCTGCGCGCGTGTCGTTTCGACCTGCGCTTGCGACATTTTCAGTTGCGCCTGGGCGGTCGCGATCTGCGACCTGACCTGCGCGACCGAGGCCAGCTCGCCCTTCACGCGACCCTTGAGCTTTTCCTGGATTTGCTGCACGTTCGCGCGCGCGGTGGCAATCTGCGACGTCAGCTCGTTGACGCTCGTCTGCGCCTGCTCGAGATCGAACCGGTTGCCCGCCCCGGCCGCCACGAGCTCGGTGTTCTGCTTGACCCGCGTCTGCGCCAGTGCCAGCGAGGCCTGAAGCGTCGTGATCTGGCTCGTCGCCGCATTCAACTGCTCTTTCAACTGCGGTTCACTGGATTGCGCGTCGGTCAGTTTGGCCTGGGCTTCGGCCACTCGCTCGCGATCCGCGTTGACCTTCGCCTCGTCGGCCGCCAGCCGGGCTTCGAGCGAACGGACCTCGTTCTGGTAGGGCGTCGGATCGATGCGGAACAGCACGTCGCCCTTCTTGACGGGACGGTTGTTCTCGACGGGGACTTCGATGACCCGCCCTCGCACCTGCGACACGATCGGCACGACGTACCGCACCACGCGCACGTCGCTCGTCGTCGGGGCGAAGACGTTGAGCATCAGCAGCAGCGCCGCGATCATCACCACGGGAAAGATCGCGACACCGACCTTCCAGGGCGTCGTCCACGGCAGCCACTTCAGTTTGATGAAGATGAGCCAGACGAAGAACGAGTAGATCCCGAGGAGGATGATTTCCATTATCGGGCCTCGTCGACGGTGTGCTTGGCTTCGAGGGCGTCGAGGTCGGCGCGGAGGGCTTTCAGCTCAGCGGCCGGAAGGCCGCGCTGTTCCAGCCGCGCCAGCCGATCGCTCAGAGCGCCGCCCGCGGTCGCTTCGAGCGCCGGGACGTCCTCGTGCTCCTTGAGCGCGTCCGGATGCTTGTCGGTGCCGTAGGCCATCTTGTACATGACCGGTTTTGAGTACGCCCAAATCCAGGCGATCGGCCAGAGAAGCCCGCCGAACGCGAGCGACAACAGACAGAGCGTGCGGATCGCCTCGAACTGCGGGTGATGGCGCTTGTGCGCGATCTTCTCCGGGAGGATGTGCACCAGCCAAAACACGGTTATCAGCACGACCGGGACGACGAAGATCACGAACAGGGCGAGAAATGTCGCCACCTTGTCTTCGACCGCCGGAGACATCAACGAGGCGCGCGCCGTCGACGGCAGCGACAACAGCATCGTCAAGATGGCCAGGCTGATGCGCCTCGCCGGTGCGAGCGTACGTTTCGTCGCGATCGTCTGACCTGAAGTCATCGTCTTGATCCTGGCGGCCGGCGCTGCCGGCCGCGTCGCGGCACGCGAGGGAGCCGCCGGCTTCTGCACTGTGCACTGACCGTGCCACGGCCCGGCCTCCGGTCGTCCGGCTCTAACTCGATGATTTCCGTAGGCTAACGCTCGAGTGCGCGGTGGCCCCCGTGCCACCGCACTCCGATGTTGCGTGCGCCCTCCGAGATGCCGGAGCCGTCGAGGCCGCTCCGGAGGCGGGAGCAAGACAAAGGGCGCCCAGCAGGGCGCCCTTTTGAGGCGGGTTCGATCTGGTGGCTATTTCTTCACCTTGGGCGGGTAGTTCTTGAAGATCTTCTTCACGGCTTCGTTGATGCTCTTGTCACGCTTCTCCGGGTTGGCCTGCGTGTTGATCTCTTTGACGCCCATGCCACGCCAGGCGAGCTGGTTCTTCTTCGCGTCGGCGATGTCGATCACCAACGTACCAACCACGATGTCGCGCACCTGCGTCGTCGTCGTGCCACCGGCCCAGCCGCCGCCCCAGCCATAGCCGTAGGGGCCGTAGCCCCCGCCGTAGCCGGAGCTGTACGTCGAGATGTCTTTCTCTTTGTCGAACGCCACGTGGTAGATGACGACCACGTCCGGGTTCGAGGCCGCCTTGGTGAGGCCCTTCGCCGCCAGCTGCGTGTCGATGGCGGCGACAATGCGGTCGTCGATGAGTGGCTGTCCGACCTTGGTCCCGTCCTTCTGGGCGTAGGTCTTGAACGTCGCGAAATTCGCGCTCTTCTCGTAGTCGTAGCTGACCTTCTGCGCCGTGAGCAGCACCGGCGCCACGACCAGAGCAGCGAGCGCTGCGATCCAGGTTCTCTTCTGCATACACCTTCCTCTCCGGCTGTCGCTCGGACGTCCGGTCGGTCAGCTTGACTGCAATTGTCGAGCCGCCTAGACCGGGGCACCCGGCGCGCCGCGGGCCACCGGCAGAGAGGCCGGGGAAGCACGGGATCTCGTGGGACCTCCGGTGCCTCGGACCCGTGTCCCGCGATTCTGCTGACTTGAGCCGCTCGGCGCGCGTGGCACAGTCCCTGCTTCTGCGTAGGAGGCGCCCGTGCGCCCGACGTCTGCCTCTCCTAGAAAGGATTCCCCGTGACGAAGCATCTGACCCGCCCCAGCCGTCTAGCCACCGTGGCCGTGGCGCTCAGCTTCGCGCTGCAGCCGGCAGCTCCCATCGTGTCGGCGTCCGCCGGCGGCCAGACCACGACCAAACCGGCCACCACCGCGCCCACGACGCAGACGCAGAAACCAGCCACCGGGCAGAAGCCGGCCGCCACGGCGGCGCCCGCGGCTGCGGTGCCCGCCCCGGATGGCGGCTGGCCGCGTCAGTACCAGCTCAAGAGCGGCGGGAGTGCCCTCGTCTATCAGCCGCAGATCGCGAGCTGGGACAAGCAAACGTCGCTCGTGGCCTTCAGCGCCGTGTCGTACAAGGCGAAGAGCGCCGACAAGCCGGCGATCGGCACCATCAAGCTCGAAGCGACGACGAAGGTCGCCGTCACTGAGCGGCTCGTCAGCCTCCAGAACATGAAGATCAGCGAGGCCAACTTCCAGACGCTGCCGAAGGATCAGTTGCGAGACGTCGTCGCCGCCATCGAGGCCGGGATTCCAGACGACGAACGCGTGATCGCGCTGGATCGCGTCCTGGCCAACATCGACAAGAGCCAGATCGTGCCGAAGAACGTGGAGGGCGTCAAAGCGGATCCGCCGACGATCTTCTTCAGCAAGACGCCCGCGGTGATCGTCAATCTCGACGGCGAACCGATCTGGAGCCCGATCAAGGAAAACGATCTCAAGTTCGCCGTGAACACGAACTGGGATCTGTTCCAGTTGGGGACGACCTACTACCTTCGCAACGACACCGCGTGGCTCAAAGCGGCGGACGTGAAGGGGCCATGGTCGGCGGCCGGGAAGTTACCCGATAGCTTCAAGAAGTTGCCTGCCGAGGACAACTGGAAGGACGTCAAGGCGAACCTCCCGGGCAAGAAGCCCGCGACCGTGCCGACCGTGTTCGTCAGCTTCGCGCCGGCCGAGCTGGTGCTGCTCACCGGCGAGCCGGTCTATGCCGCCGTACCGAACACCGGCTTGCTCTGGGTGAGCAACACAGAAAGTGACGTGTTCCGCCTCGGCAAGACGGGATCCGTGTATTACCTGGTGGCGGGCCGCTGGTTCTCGGCGCCCGACTTCACCGGGCCGTGGACGTTCGCGACACCGTCGCTGCCGGAGGATTTCAAGAAGATCTCGCTCGAGCACGAGCGATCGCGCGTGCTGGCGTCGGTGCCCGGCACCGATCAGGCCGTGGAAGCCGTGCTCGTCGCGCAGGTCCCGCAGACGGCGCGCGTGAACAAGAAAGAAGTGAAGGCGCCCGACGTCGCGTTTCAGGGCGATCCCGAGTTCAAGGCGATCGAGAAGACCACCGTCGAACGGGCGGTGAACACCGACAAGGACGTCTTCAAGGTCGGCGATCTCTACTATCTCTGCTACCAGGGAGTGTGGTTCGTCGGCAAGAGCGTGTCGGGCCCGTGGGAAGTCGCCGAGACGGTTCCGCAGGCGATCTACCAGATTCCAGTGAGCTCGCCCTCGCACCACGTCACGTATGTGACCGTCGAGGAAGACAATGATGACGACTGGGTGGTCTTCGCCGCAGCCGCCGGTTACACCGGGATGATGATCGCGTGGGGCTGCACGGTGTGGGGATCGGGCTGGTACTATCCGCCCTACGTCGGGTATGGCGGCTTCTACCCGTACTACTACGGCCACTTTCCGACGTACGGCTATTCCGCCTGGTACAACCCGTGGACCGGCGCCTACGGACGGAGCGCCGGCGTGTACGGACCGTATGGCGGCGCGGGCGTCGGCGCGCGTTATAACCCGCGGACCGGGACCTACTCGCGTGGCGCGGCCGCGTATGGACCCTACGGATCACGCGGCGTGGCCCAGGCGTACAACCCGCGCACCGGCACCTACGCTCAGACGCGTCAGGGCTCGAACGTGTACGGCAGCTGGGGATCGACCTCGGTGCAGCGCGGCGACGATTGGGCGAAGACCAATCGGTATACGAACAGACAGACCGGGACGACCACGCGCACCGTCAGGACCGACGATGGCGCGGCGATAACGAAGCGCGGCGAGGGCGGCGCGGTCGTCGGCGTGGGCGACGGCGGCAACATCTACGCCGGCAATGACGGCAACGCCTATCGCCGGCAGGACGGCACCTGGCAGAAGTACGAAAACGGCGGCTGGAGCAACACCGACAAGCAGCCGTCGGGGGAGCGACCGACACCGAGGGACAGCTCCACGGCGGGACAGAAGGCGGGCGCGTCCACCACGAGCCGCACGGGCACCGGCAGCACCAGTAGCGTGGATCGCGCCACGGCCGATCAACTCAATCGCGATTCACGCGCGCGCAGCGAAGGCACGACGCGCACGAAAGACTACGGCAGCTACAAGGGCAGCACCGGCACGCGGAGCACCGGCAGTTACCGACCCAGCGGCGGGGCTTCGCGGGGCGGCGGTGGGGCTCGGGGCGGCCGGGGCCGCTGAGCGCGGAAAATTTAGAGTGCGTTGCAAAATGCGAAGGGGCATTCTGCAACGCGCTTTCACTTCGCGTTCGCGCGTTCCCACTCGCGAACACGTCTGCGCCCTTCGTCGAAGATCCGCGCGTAGTTCCCAGTGCGGACCTTCGTGCTCGCGTCAGGCGTGAGTTGCTGCCAGACCGGCGCCCACAGATCGAACACGGCAAAGTACGGCTCGGGACCGGCCGGGGCGACCGTGTCGGTGCCAAAGAGAAAACGGTCCGGGTATTTGTTGAGCATCGCCGCCACGCGCGCGACCGACTGCGGCGAGCTCACCGCGTACTTCGCGACCTCGTCCCAGGAGATGTCGAAGTTCACGTGCGCCAGCGCCGGATCGGTGACCATCGCTTCGACGATGCTGACCTGACTGGGAGCGCGCGTCGCGGCTTCCGCCGAGACCTGGACGGGATGCACGATGCGGCCCAACCCGATATGCGCCCAGATGATCGACGTCTTCGGGTGGCGCTTGAGCACGGCCTTCATCTGACTCAAGTAGATGGGCTCAGCATCGGTCTTGGCGAACGGCATGTCGATGTCGTTGTGGAGAATCACCACCAGGCCGGTTTCGGCGGCAAAATCCAGGATCCGGTCGAGTGCGGGATTGGTGAGGCTCGCGGTCTCGCCCGAGACCTTCGCCGAGACGAATTCCTTGTGGATGCTGAACTCCCCGATACCGGTGAACACACCGGGAAACACCTTGAGGACACGCCGGATGTGATCGACACCGTACATGTCGGCCGGGTTGAATCCAGTGATCATCGGATCGAAACGCTGTTGCTCCGCCGGCGTGAGCGCGCGGTAGACGCTCGCGATGTACGCGTCGGTGAACGAGTAGTAGTAGAGCGGCGCATCGCTCTGCAGGTAGTAGGTCGGCGCAAAGTCGCCGGAGTTGGCGTACGACCACTGCTGCTGGAGCGGAATCCCGAACAGCGTGGACCGGTTGACACGCGTCCCCATGATCTTCAGGAAGTCGCGGACCTCGATGCCCTGCTGAATGTAATTGGTCAGGTGGAAATGCGAGTCCGAGAATCCGTTCGCGGGCCCCTGGGTCGCTGCGGTGGTCGGATGCGCGCGGACCGCGATCAACGCAATGCCGACGAGGAGGACAAGGAGAACAACTGGCTGCAATCGATGCTGTCGCATAAGGTGCCTCGCCATCCGACCCGGCGTCCTGCCGCGAACGGACAAGCCCGTTAGTGACTATGCACAGCCAGGGCCAGGCAGACGGCCGACCTGCCTGCGAAGAATGGTGGCCGTTGTCGCGGCGGACGGTGGTGCCCGCGAGATATCGTGCTCGTCGACGCGCACGCTATGCGTCGCGTCGAACGGGCGCGGCACGCAACTCGTCGCGCGGCGCCGTGGCGTCCGGGAGGTAGATGCTCAGTGAAGGGAAGGCGAGCTCGGTCCCGGCTGCCTCGACAATCTCGGTCACCCCGAAAAGGAGTTGTTCCTGAATCTCGAGAAAGTGGTTCCAGTCTCTCGCAAAGACGTACGCGGAGACGTCGATGTCCATCGAGGATGCAGCCAGCCGGAAAAAGCGGACGCGGATTGACGGGCGATCGACCAGCGGATGCTGGTCGAGGAGCCGTCGGATGCCGTCGACCACGGCATGCAGTTGCTGCGGCAGCGTGTCGTAGCGCACGCCGACGACCGGATGAAACCAGCACTTGTCGCGTTCCGACAACGTCTCGAGGCTCACATTCGCGATCTGGCCGTTCGGGACCGTCACCACCGTCCGATCGAGCGTGCGGATGCGCGTCGAGCGCAGGCCGATGTGTTCGACCGTGCCCTGCACGTCCCCCATCTTGAGGAAGTCGCCGACGCGGACGGCCTGGTCGAACACGAGCGAGGCGCCGGCCACGACGTTCTCGAGCGTCTTCTGTGCCGCGAGCGCCACGGCGATGCCGCCGACGCCGAGCCCGGCCAGCGCCGGAGTGAGGTTGACCCCGAAATGGCGCAGGATCAGGAGCATGCCCGCAAAGATCAGCAGGCAATCGACCATCCGGCGGAGGAGCCGCATCAGGGTCGCGGCCGCAGGGACGGTGGCGCGCGGGAAATGCCGGTGGATGTAGCGCTCGACCTCGCCGTTGAGGAGCACCAGCAGCCAAACGATGCCGCCAATGAGAAGCAGCCCCGCGACGTTGGACCAGAACTGCCGAACCGGCAACGACAGCGGCAGGTCGGTCAGGAGCCATCGGATCGCGAAGGCCAGGATCAGCAGCCGGACGGGCACCGGCAGCGCATCGCGCGCGGAGAGCGCCGGTCGGCTCGCGAGCCTGCGCCAGAGCCATCGGATCGCCGGCGTGAGGAGCCGGTTGAGCAGCACCGTCAGCAAGTACAGGACCGGCAGGCCGAGCAGGACCGTCATCCACTCGAACAGCCGAATCCCGCCCATACGGTTGGCGACCAGGAACCGCGGCAGCAGCCGGCCCCAGCCCAGGGTCAGTTCCTCGTAGAGGACGGGCACCGAGGCGAGCGTCTCCTGTGAGAACAGCCAGATGGGTGCGCCGCCGCGGGGCGTCACGCGCTCGAGAAGGATCTCGACGTCACGCCGGCCGCTCCGAATGGCGCCGACGATCTCCTGATCCGGTCGCAGCGGATTGGCGCGCGAACCTTCCGGAGCATCGCTGATCTGCGACACCCTCGCCGGCAACCGCGTATCGAGCACGAGGAACAACTGGTTGGTCAGTTCCGAGGAATCTGCGCCCGTCCCGCCGGAGTTGAAGTATTGCCGCGCGATCTCCGTCTCCCCTCGCCGGGCGGCAGAGAGGAATCCGAGAACCGTCCCTCGTGGCGTGTCCCTTCCGAGTGGGTCCCTGGACGCCTGCGCCGGCGGCTTCTCGGGGGCGGCAGTGGCGGGCGTTTGCGCCTGCGCATCGGCATGGCCGAGCAACGAGGCGAGCATCATCACCGAGACGGCGGCCCAGCGCGAAGCGCACGGCACGATGGTCACCCTCGCTTTCCTAGCGAAATGCGTACCGCTGGTCGCCATGGGACCGACGGATTCCTCCGGGCGCGGGCCAGCATCCCCCGGAGTCCGCCGATCGGCCCAAAACGCTCGTCACCCGCCGCAGGTCACGGCATCTCGCGGGTGCGCGGCGGCAACGCTCTGCCGGACGGCCCCGTTGGCACGGCACGTCCCTTGCTCGGATCAGCTCAGCCAACGGGGCGAGGTGCCGAGTGCCACAGGCGGTGTTCCGAGTACGAAGGGCGGGGTGTGCACTGTTGGTGGTCGCGATGCTGCTCTCAGCGGCCGCGGCGGCGCGCGTCGCGCTCCAGGAGCCGACCCCTCAATTCGGCGGCGGGTACTCAACGCTGGATCCGCGCCGGCGGCAGTTCGTGGATGACTGGGTCCGGCGCCTGACCGAAATCACCGGGCTGAAGATGGACGCGGCCAGCTTCTACGACACGCGCCTCAGACTCTCCGCCAAGACGACCTTCGAAGCCGCGACCCACGCGCTCATGACGACGTCCCTGACTGACGACTCGGGCGCGCGGCTGGGCGACGCGCTGGATCTCATCGAGCGGCTGGACGCGATCAAAGGCCAGGTGTCCGGCGCCAGCAGCGACCATCAGTTCCGGATCTACGTGGTGCTGAAGGAGAACGCACTCGACCTGCTCGGGCGATCGCAGGAATTCAGACGCCGGTCAGACAACGCCGTCTTCCACAAAGGCTACCCGATCAACTACCGCGAACAGGGCGGCACGCCGTCGATTCAGATCTCGGTCGCAGTCGACAGGCGGCGCGCGGACATCGACGTGGACTATCGATCCGCGACGTTTCCCGTGTCGATGTTCAACGGCCACCTGTCGTCCTCCAACTCCGACGTGCGCGCCGGCAGCAATTACGACCGGCACGTCAACCGCTGGGTCGGGTTCCAGAACTGGTGGCGGAATTTCTTCGGCGTCCGCGTCTCGAGCGACTCCGGCAACGCCGTGAAGGACCAAGCGCAGGTGTTCCCCGCCAAGCCACGTGTGGGCGACAAGCCGATCGATGCGATGGTCCAGGATTTTTTGAAGGCGTGGCTCATCGACGGCGACACGCTGGGCGCGATGGGCTACATCTCCGAGCGCGCGTACGCCTGCCTGGCCGTGGACAGCGACGACCCGGCCGGCTTCGACCGCGGCATGGCCCCGTTTCAGCTGGCCATGCATCTGAAAGCCGCCCACGACGCAGTGGGCAAGCGCGCCACGCTCGAGGGGCTCACGGTCGGCGTCAGGCTGACCCGGCCGACGCTCAGGGTGGTCAAGCAGCCGCACCATGCGCAGTTCGTCATCTACTCCGTCCCCGATGACGCGGCGGCCGCGTTCGACTGCGAGAACCGGCTGAAGGTCGGCGATCCCGGCACGGTGTCGCGCACCTACGGCAACTACTTCGGCTCGACGTTCTACATCGCCGGGCCCGTGCGGAATCATTCCGTGGTCCTGCTCTGGGGCCGCGAGCACGGCTACTGGAAGATCGTCTCGTGGCAGGCCGAACCGGAAGGCGACGACCTGCCGACGCTCTACAAGGCGCCGGACGTCAAGATCGTCCGCATCAAGGCGGACGCGAGCTTCGTCGCCGCGACGCGCGGTTTCCTCGAGAGCTGGCTGGTACGGAAGGACTACGACGCCGCCTTCCGGTACCTCTCACCCGAGAGCTACGGCTGCTATGACCTCGTGCGCGGCCCTGACGAACCGCGCGCGGCGTCGCCGGAGGACGCCGGCCGGAGAATCCGCGCCGCGCTCGAGCGCTCGGGCACCGAGATCGGCACCGTCCGCGGTCTCGACGCGGTCCTGTCGGCCGCCGATCCAACCCATCCGGCGGTGCGCGTGATGGATCACCCGTACTCCCGTACGTTCACGCTGGCCAGCGTGCCCACCGGGTTGGCCGTCGCCGCCAACTGCGCTGCGCTCGTCCGCGGTGACCGGATCACAGGCGATGTCGCGCTCGAGTACGGCACGACGTTCGGGCTGACCATGCGCTTCAAGACGAAGGCGGGCGAAACGCCCGTGCTGCGCAGCCTGTGGACCAAAGATGCCACGGGCTGGCGTCTGATCGTCTTCGACGTCGAGATGCCGTAGAGCGCCTGGCTCTACAACCGCGGGAGGGGCCGGCTTTAGCCGGCCCAGCGAGGGCGGGCTGAAGCCCGACCGTCCTTACCGGCGGAAGGGTCAACCGCAGCAGATGGCGACGCTGACGGTCATTCATGTCGTCCTGAGCCTGGCCGGTATCGGCTCGGGCGTGGTCGTGCTGCGCGGACTGCTGCGGGGCGCGCGGCTCGACGGCTGGACGGCGATCTTCCTCACGACGTCGATCGCGACGACGCTCAGCGGCTTCGTCTTTCCGTACCACGGGTTCCTGCCGGTCCATGGCGTCGGCGTGGCGTCGATCATCGCGCTCGCGGTGGCGATCGTCGCGCGGTACGGGCGGCGGCTGGCCGGCAACTGGCGCGCGATGTATGCCGTCTCCGCCGTAGCCGCCCTCTACCTGAACGTCGTCGTGCTCGTCGCTCAGCTGTTCATGAAGGTGCCGGCGCTCGCGGCGATGGCGCCGACGCTCGCCGAGCGCCCGTTCGTCATCAGCCAGGTCGCGCTTTTCGTTCTCTTCGCCGGCCTGGCAATCGCCGCCGTCCGCCAGTTTCGCGTTCCGTTCAATTCGATCGATAGATCGATTGATCGATAGATCGATTCCGCGCGTCCATCCTTCGATACAATCGCGGTGGTCCGCGAAACACCAGATGTCACCGTTCCGACTCTCCGTTGCCTCGATCGTCGCCGCCATGCTCGTCCCGGCGGGTGCGCCGGTGATCGGCGTCGCGGCGGATCAGGGCACGTCGGGCGCGACGTCCGAGCGGCAAGCTCAGGATGCGGCCTTCGCCGAGTTCAAGAAGGAAGTGGACGGGTACATCGCGTTGCGCCGCAAGGTGACCACGTCTGTCCCGGCGCTGCCGGCTCAAGCGCCGCCCGACGCCGTGCGCGCCCACGAGGTGGCGCTGCAGAACCTCATCGTCGGTGCACGGCCGGTGGCGAAGGAGGGCGAAGTGTTCGTGAGCCGGGTCCGCCCGTTGCTGCGCGGGATCTGCCGGCAGATCCTGTCGGGCCCCGAAGGCCGGGAGCGGCTCGCGCAGATCCGCGAGGAGCCGGTCCAGCCAACGCTCCGCGCGCGCGTCAACGAGCGCTATCCCGATCAGGTACCGCTCTCAGCCGTGCCGTATCCCCTCTTGAAGGCGTTCCCGCGCCTGCCTGACGAGCTCGAATACCGTTTTCTCGGTAATGACCTGGTGCTGCTCGACATCCACGCCCGCCTGATCGTGGACGTCATGCGCGATGCTCTTCCGCGTTGAACGCGCGTTCCCTCATGCTGACGTCCCGGCTCCGTTCCGTCGCCGTCCTGATGACCGCTTGGGCGATCTGGCTGTCTGCAGGTTCGGCCGCCGGTCCGGCCACGGCGCAGACCGGAGCCGCTCAAGGCGCGAAGCCTGCGGCGCCGTCGGTCGTGCCGCTGCCCAACCGCGAGGGCTCGCTGAAATTCTTCGTCCTCGGTGATTTCGGCAACGGCACCCGCGAACAGCGCGAGTTGGCGGCGCAGATGGTCGCGCTACGCGGCCGCTTTCCCGCCGAGCTCGTCATCACCGTCGGCGACAACATCTACGGCGGCGAGGGCCCGAACGACTTCAAGCGGAAGTTCGAAGATCCTTACCAGGGCCTGCTCGGCGCCGGCGTCAAGTTCCATGCCTCGCTCGGCAACCACGACAGTCGCGCCCAGGCGCGATACGCCCTCTTCAACATGAACGGCCGGACGTTCTACAGCTTTAAGGCACCCAAGCAGGACGTCAAGCTCATCGCCATCGAGAGCGACTACCCGACGCCGAAGCAGATGGAGTGGCTGCAGGGCGAGCTCAGCGGCGGCGAAGACTGGATGATCCCGTACTTTCATCATCCGCCCTACTCTTCAGGCAAACGGCACGGATCGGACCGCGACCTGCGCCAGGTGCTCGAGCCGATGTTCCTGAAGAGCAACGTCACCGTCGTCTTCACCGGGCACGATCATTTCTACGAGCGGACGAAGCCGCAGAAGGGCATCACATACTTCGTGGCGGGATCGGGCGGTCAGCTTCGACGCGGCGGCATCAATCGACGCACGGGCCTGACGGCCGTCGGCAACGACACCGACCGCGTCTTCATGGCCGTCGAAGTCGACAAGGACGAGCTCTTCTTCAACGCGATCAACCAGACGGGGGCGATCATCGACAGCGGCGTCATCGAGCGCCGCCGCCGCGATCGGTAGGCGGCCATGTTCGTCATCGAGCTCGTCTACACCGCCCCGCTCGCGGCGATCGACGCGCACATGGCGGCGCACGTCAAGTTCCTGAAGAAGTACTACGCCGCCGGACAGTTCCTCGTCTCGGGGCGCAAGATCCCGCGCGACGGCGGGATCATCCTGGCTGTCGGCGACAGCCGCCAGCAGATCGAGGACATCGTCTCAGAGGACCCGTTTCACCAGCACGGACTCGCGGAGTTTCGCATTATCGAGTTTCGCGCCAGCCAGTACGCCGATGACCTTCAGGCGCTCACGGTGAAGGACGCGACGAACGCGTCACGCCCGCCCCGCGCGCCCCGACGACGCTGACGCGGCCTTCGTCCGCCGGCTTCGCCGCTCCGCGGCGGCCGGCCTGGCGATCATCACCTCGGTGGACTTGATGATCGCGAGCGCGTCGTCGCCGCGCCGCAACTTGAGCGCGCGCGCGGCGTCGGCGGTGATCACGGCGGTCAGCGAGTGATCGCCGACGCGCAATCGGACCTGCGCGAGCAGGCCGTCGATCCGGACTTCGTCCACGAAGCCCGGCAAGCGGTTGCGGGCACTCAACCCGGCAATCGCGTCGTCGGCGACGGTGCCGGCGGCGCGCCGGCGCGCATCCGGCGGCTGGTGCGCCAGCAGGCGGTCGATTTCGGCCTGGGCCACTCGATGGTGTCCCCCCTCCGTGCGCGTCGTCCGCACACGTCCGGTGTGGACCCAGCGTTTGAGGGTCGAGTACGCAACGCCGAGCTGCTCGGCGGCGGCTCTGACGGTGAGAAGGGCCATAATCGACTCGTTGCCGGAGAAGTCGGCTCGAATCGTATCACCGCCGCCCTCCCCGGCGCGACCTGCCGCCGGTCGCGCCGCTCTGGTAACCTGTCCCTTCGCGCGGAAATGAGAACGGCTCCGGGAGGACGGTCATGGATCGACGCACCTTCATGTTGGGCACGGCGGCCGCGGCGTTGCACGCGGCGCGGCCGATGGCGTGGCAGGCCGCCAACGTCGAGCTTGGCTCGATCGACGGCAGCGTCGGCGGCAATCAGTTCACCCCCACCCAGTTTCTCGACTACCTCAGCTCGATCAAGCTCACGTGGGCGATGATTTCGCTGCCGGTGGCCGTCCTCGATGACGACGCGGCGCTCGGCGCGATCAAGAACCACGCCGACAAGCTCGGGATCAAGCTGCAGCTGGCCCACGGGTCGGTCTGCCCGAGCTCGCGGTCGTTCAACGCGCAGAACGGCACGGTCGAAACGCAGGTGGCGCGCGCCCTCAAGGCCTCGAAGATCTTCGGCGCCACCTGCATGCGGTGCGTCCTCGGCGGCGATCCGGAACGACCGCAGATCGAGATGCACATCGACAACATGATCAAGGCCGTGCGCGGGATCCGATCCCGCATCGTCGATTCAGGCGTCAAGCTGGCGGTCGAGAATCACGGCGGCGATTTGCAGGCCCGCGAGATGAAGATGATGGTCGAAGCCGTCGGCCGCGACGTGATGGGCGTCTGCCTCGATTCCGGCAATCCGGTGTGGATGCTCGAAGATCCGCACATGACGCTCGAGATGCTGATCCCGTACGCCGAGACCAGTCACGTGCGCGACAGCGCGATCTGGAAGGTACCGGAAGGGATCGCCGTGCGCTGGGTGAACATGGGCGACGGCAACGTGGATATCGACGGCTGGATCAAAAAGTTCATCCAGGCGAAGCCCGGCCTGCCCATCGTCTTCGAGAATCTCGTGTCGGCGCGCCCGCGCATCCACGCGATCTACGACCAGAAGTTCTGGGAGAACTGGCGGCAGATGCCGGCGTGGGAGTTCAGCCGTTTCCTCGCCCTCGCCGACAAGGGGACGCCGAAACCGGCGACGCCGCTGCCGGCGGGAAAAACCGCCGGCCAGCAGCGGATCGAGGATCTCGAGGTGTGTGTGCGTTATACGCGCGACCTGTTGCGGCGGCTCTGACTGGCGGGCTCGCTCGGATGATGTCGCGGCTTTCCCAGCGGTTCCTTCGGACGTGCGTCGCGGGCGCGGTCGCCTTCGGCCTGGCCGGGGCCGATGCGCCGCGCGCCGCCGTCCAGCGTGCGCCGAACATCATCCTCGTCTTCGCAGACGACCTCGGCTACGCCGATGTTGGCAGCTTCAGCACGCTCAAGGGCAAGGCCAGGCCGCAGACACCGCGACTGGATCGCATGGCCGGGGAAGGACTGCGGCTCACGAGCTTCTACGTCGCCCAGGCGGTCTGCTCGGCGTCGCGCGCCGCGCTCCTGACCGGCTCGTACTCCAACCGCGTCGGCATTCTCGGCGCGCTGGATCACCGCGCGCAGACGGGCATCAACTCAGACGAAGTCACGCTTCCCGAGCTCCTGAAATCCCGCGGGTATGCGACGGCCATCTACGGAAAATGGCATCTCGGCCACGAAGCGCCGTTCCTGCCGCTGCAGCATGGCTTCGACGAGTACTTCGGCCTGCCGTATTCCAACGACATGTGGCCGCGCCACCCGACGCAGAAGGGCTTGTACCCGGACCTTCCGCTCATCGACGGCAACAAGACGATCGAGCTCGATCCGAGCCAGCCCCAGCTCACGCGCCGCTACACCGAGCATGCGGTGGACTTCATCCGCCGCCACCGCAACCAGCCATTCTTCCTCTACATGGCGACGTCGATGCCGCACGTGCCGCTCTTCGCCGGCGACGCGTTCGCCGGGCGCACGGGACAGGGACTGTACGGCGACGTCATCAACGAAATCGACGCCTCGGTCGGACGAGTGCTCGATACCGTGAGCGAGGCGAAACTCGACGAGGACACGCTCGTGGTCTTCATGTCGGACAACGGGCCGTGGCGCTCGTACGGCAACCACGCCGGGTCAACCGGTCCCTTCCGCGAAAGCAAGGGCACGTCGTTCGAAGGCGGCGTGCGCGTGCCGTTCATCGCACGCTGGCCCGGCCGCCTTCCCGCCGGCCGCGTCTCGTCCGTGCCGGCCATGACCATCGATCTGTTGCCGACGATGGCGAGATTGGCCGGCGCGACGCCGCCCGCTGACCGTGTCATCGACGGCGCGGACCTCTGGCCGCTGCTCTCGAATCCGGCGCGCGCCACCGCGCCGCACGACGCGCTCTACTTCTACTGGGGCGCGGAGCTGCACGCCGTCCGCAGCGGGCAATGGAAACTGCACGTCCCGCACCCGTACCAGTCGCTCGAAGCCGCCGGCAATGACGGCGCTCCCGGAAAATACGTCCGCAAGGAGATCGCCCTCTCGCTCTTTGATCTCGAACGCGATCCCGGCGAGACGGTTAATCTCGCGGATCGGCGCCCGGAGATCGTCGAACGGCTCATGGTCTTCGTCGAGCGGGCGCGGCAGGATCTCGGCGATTCACTCACCAAGCGGACCGGCGCCAACGTCCGGCCCCCCGGCCGGATCGGCCGCTAACGTGACGACGTCTATGACCCACTTCACCCGATGCGTACTCATCTCCGCGCTCACGACGCTGCCCGCGACTGATCTCGCGCAGCAGAAGGGGCCGGCGCCGGCTGCGCCGGCGCGAGTCACCGCGGCCGGCTCGGCCGAGCTCGCCGATCCGGCCGGCGACGTGCAGCCGATCGTGTACCTCGAGGGGAAGGCCGGCGCGGAAAAGGAAGTGAAGTACCCCGGCCTGGACGTCGTGAAACTCACTATTTCGAGCGACGGGAAGCTGCTCACATTCGCGGCGGCGCTCACGGCGGCGCCGGCACAGGCGGCGTACGAAGTGCTCGAGTTCCACGTGGACGCGGACAACAACGCGAAGACGGGCATCACGCACCCCGACGCGCCGGCGATCACGGGGATGGAGTTCTACGGCACGCTCGAAGTCTGCATCGAGCGGGATCTGTTCGGCACGGCCTGCGCGGGCACCGACCCCAAGCCGATCGGTCGATCGGCCGTGGTGATGATCGAGCAGTACGGCCGCGACTGGATGTTCAAGGACGCGATCATCAGCTTCCCTGCCGCCGGCAAGGTCAAGGAACCGCGCAAGACGCCGATTACCGGAACCGTCGTCCAGGCCACGGTGGACTACGCGTCGATGGGCCTCAAGCCCGGTCAGACGATCCGGCTGGTCGTGCGGGAATACTGCGCGGGCAAGATCAAGACCGTTCCGCAGGGCTACTTTCCCGAGATCGTGCTGACGCTCAAATAGTCTCCAGTCGGGGGCGGCCACTGCCGCGCGCGCTTCGTCCGTCGCGGCTTCCGCGCGTGTCGCCGGTGTGCCTTCCTTACAGCGCGCGGCTTCTCTGCCACGTCCGTCGCGAGATTGGCGGCGGCGCCAGGCGGTGCCGTTCCCTGCGCCGCCCACTCGGCGATGAGCCGGCGCAGCCCTTCCGCACTCCAGGTGAGCCGTCGGGCGCGCAGATCGCCAATCACCGCGCGGAGCCACGCGATTTCCGCGCGCACGACGGCGGCCATGTATTCATTCTCGAGCAGGAACACGCGCGGCAGACCCGGCACCGGCTGCTCGAGCTCGGCCAGCCGCGCTTCGAGCGCAGCCGCCCTCGCTTCGAGCAACGCGCGGACCTCGCCCGGTTCAGCAGCAGCGACGAGCGACAACGCCGCTGGAAAATCAGGAAACTCGCGCGCGGGCACCGCGAGCACCGTCCGCATCCACACGTCCAGCATACGGCGGCCGTCCGGCGTGACCTGGTCGCGCGCGCCGTCGCCGGCCGGACTCCGCGCCGGAGCCACGTGCTCGAGCTCGCCCCCGGACCGGGATTCTGCGCGATTGAAGTCGCGAGCGCCGGCCACTACGTGACAGCGCTCGACATCAGCGAGACGTTCGTCAGGATCGCCCGCGAGCTCGATCTACGACCTCCGCAAGGAGGCGACGGCGGCCGAGATCGCCGCCGACGTCCAGGGCATGCGGCTCTCGCCCTTCAACGCGTGGCTGACGAGGTGGACCTTCCGCCACGTGCTGTTGAGGCGTGCCTACACGGGGGCGGCCATCGAGGCGATGGTCGCGACGAGCGCATTCGGCGCCTGCCGCATCGAAACCGACGGGATCAGCTTCGATCTCCATGAGTCCGGACCGATCTTCGCAGTCTTGTGGTGAAATGCTCCTGGACTGACATGCCAGACGACAACCACCGGGAAATGCGGCGGCCGCTCTTCTTCGTGCTCGTGCTGTTTGCGGCCTATCTCTCGTACCTGATCCTCGGGCCGTTCCTGGTGCCGCTCATCTGGGCCACCACGTTCGGCATCCTGTTTCACCGCATGCAGGCCAGGCTCGCGCCGCGCCTCGGACCCAACCGGGCGGCGCTCGTCACGACGCTCATCGTCGCGTTCGCGATCATCGGGCCCGCGGGGCTCTTGATCGCCGCGATGGTGCGGGAAGCGCCGCAGGTCGCCGACTACCTGCAGCAGACCTCGCTCCAGGCGCCCCGGTTCATCGAACAGAGCTGGGACTCGATCAGGGCCAAGAGCCCGGTGGCCCTGCCCGAGGATCCGGGACAGCTGCTGACCGAGGGCGCACGCCGCGTCCTCACCTTCCTCGTGCCGCGGGCCGGCGGGATGATCGCCGACCTCTTCGCCACGCTCGGTCAGCTCCTGATGATGCTGTTCGCCCTCTTCTTCATGCTCCGCGACGGCGACGCGATGAGCGCGCGGGTCCGCGCGCTGCTGCCGCTTCCGGAGGAGGAATGCGAGTGGCTGATGCGTGAGACGCGCGATCTCGTGATCGCCAGCGTCGGCGCCGGTCTCGTCGTCGCCGCCACCCAGGGCGCCATCGGCGGCCTGGCGTTCTGGCTGCTCGGTCTGCGCGCTGCCTTGTTCTGGGGCGTCGTGACCGCGTTCTGCTCGCTCGTGCCGATCGTCGGGTCGGCGCTGGTGTGGCTGCCCGCCGCCCTGTGGCTGCTGGTGACAGGCGAGATCGGGCGCGGCATCGCAATGCTGATCGTCGGCGTCTTCGGGATCGGCATGGCGGACAACGTCCTGCGCCCGATGCTCCTCGCCGGCAGAACGTCGATCAGCGGGCTGGTGATCTTCTTCGGCCTGCTCGGGGGCGTGGCGGCGTTCGGATTCATCGGCCTCGTGATCGGACCGATCATCCTCGTCATCACCGGCCGGCTGCTCGAGCTGCTGAGCCGGCCTGCGCTGGTGGTTCCGCCGCCGCGGTAGTTGTCGGTGTCGTCGGGGCGGCACCGAACCGGCGCGCGGTTATCTGGTGCCGGCAGGGACGACCAGGATCTCCGCCCGGCGCGACTGGAACGGCAGGCTGCGGGTGATCTCGCGAACCAGCGTCTGGAACCCGTAGCCCGAGTCGGCCAGCTTCTTCGTGATGGTGCGGATCGTCGGCTTGTCGTAGCGCTCGAGGCCGCGGCCGAGGCTGTAGATCAGCAGCTTTTCGGTGAGCGCACGTGACAGATCGGGGCGCATGTCCCCCAGGATCTTGCGCATCTCGGCCGGGTTCGTGAACGACTTGCCGCTCGGCAGGACGCCGCTCGCATCGACCGGAAAGTTGCCGTCCTTCGTGCGCCATTTCCCGATCCCATCGTAGTTCTCGAGCGCAAACCCGAGCGGGTCCATGCGCGAGTGGCAGGAGGCGCAGATCGCATTCGTGCGGTGCTTCTCCATCTGCTGGCGGAGCGACGCCGACGTGCCGACCGCCTCCTCGTCGAGCGCCGGCACGTCGGCCGGCGGCGGCGGAGGCGGCGTGCCGAGAATGTTCTGGAGGATGTACTTGCCGCGAATCACGACGGAGGTGCGCGTCGGGTAGCTCGACACCGCGAGCACGCTGCCGTGGCCGAGGATGCCCCCTCGCTCGTCGGTCGTGAGCTCGACCCGCCGGAAATCCGGGCCGCTGACGCCGTCGATCCCGTAGAACTTCGCGAGCGGCTCGTTCAGGAACGTGTAGCGCGCGGTGATGAACTCGCTGATCGGCCGGTTCTCGCGCAGCATCGAGTCGAAGAACATCCGCGTCTCGGTCTTCATCGCGTCGCGCAGCTCGGATGTCCACGCCGGGAATTTCTGCGGATCCGGCTTGATGCTGTCGAGGTTGCGAATCTCGAGCCACTGGCCCGCGAAGTTCTCGGCCAGCGCGAAGGACTTCGAATCGGCCAGCATGCGCTTGACCTGCGCGTCGAACACCTGTGGCGCACTGAGCTGGCCGCGCTCGGCCAGCGACAGCAACTGGTCGTCCGGCATCGAGTTCCAGAGGAAATAGCTCAGCCTCGAGGCCAGCTCGACGTCCGTGATCCGGTGCACCTTCGTCGGATCGTTCGGATACAGGTCACGCTCGATGTGGAAAAGGAAGTGCGGAGACACCAGCATGGCCTGGATGGCGACCGCGATGCCCTGCTCCACCGACAGGCCATCGGCCTGCGCCATCGTGACGAACTTCTTCAGTGACGCCACTTCGAGGCGCGTCACGGGCCGGCGGTAGGCACGCCGCGCCAACGTCGAGACAATGCGGTCCACGCACGCCGTGCCGGTCTTCGGATCGCAGACGAGCACGCGCTTGCGGCTGGCCGGCTCCTCAGTGGGCGGGAACGGTCCGACGATGGTCATCGACCCGATCCACTTGTTTTCCTTGTCGTTGTAAATCTTGTCCTTCGGCAGCGTCTTGACGAAGTCGTCGCCGATGAAGCCCAGGCGCAGCGTGTGGTCGCCTTCGGGAAGCGTGACGCGCGCCTTCTCTTCCGAATATGGATTGAAGTACACGAGCCCGGACGGCTTCGTCTCGACCCGCATCGTCTTGATGAGCTTCCCGTCGAGCCAGATGCCCATCGTGACCGGCTTGGCGTCCTCCGGCTTGGCGTCCGCCGGCTTGGCGTCCGTCGGCTTGGCGTCCGCCGGCTTGGCGTCCGCCGGCTTCCCGCCTGGCTCGCCACCGGGCTTCGCCGGACGCTCGCCGGGCAGACCGATGCGCAGTTCGTAGTCGGCGTCGAAGTCCAGCCGATGGGTGGCTTCGACGTTGCTCGGATCGAGCCGGCGGAGGTTCTTGAAGCGCAGGCTGTACTCGACCTCGATTGGCTTCGGCAGCGGCTCGGCCGCCACCGCCCGCTGCGCGATGCGCGCCGCGGCCGACAGGTATTTGTCCATCAGCACCGGCGACACGGTCAGCACGTCAGCGATGTTGTCGAAGCCCTCGCCGGAGTCGTCGGTCGGAAAGTTCTTGTCGGCGCGGAAGTCCACGCCGAGCAGATCGCGGATCGTGTTCGTGTACTCGGCGCGATTCAGCCGCCGCGCCGTCACGCGTCCCGGATCGGGCTTGAGCGTCGCGTCTGCGCGCGCGAACTCCGTCTCGAGGAACTTCACGAGCGTGTTGATCTGCGCGTCGGGCCGTTCGACGTCCGCCGGCGGCATCTCCCTTGCCTTCAGCCGGTAGAGCACGAGCTCCCACTGATCGCGATCGGCTGCGAGCGACGCGACGTTCCGGTACTTCTCGAGATCGAAACCGCCCTCGGGATCGGGCGACGTGTGGCACTCGCCGCACGTGAAGTCGAAGAGCGTGTCGGTCGCCGCCTTGAACGCCGCCGCGGTCGGCGGACGGGACACGACCGGTGCCGGTGGGCGTGCCGCGGCCATCTGTGGTGGCCGGGCCGGTGTGCCGGCCGGACGCGTCGCCGGCGCCGGCGCCGGCTTCGCCGCCTGTGGTGGTGGCGGCGCCTGGGCGGACGACTTGATCTGGATCGCCGCCACGAGGCCGGCCGCCAGGATCCCGAACAGCACGCGACGAACGCTCATGGTTCCGACTCCAACTCCGCCCCGCCGCGCCCTCGTCCCGGCCCCGGCGCCGGCTTCGCCGACACCATTGCCGTGTAGATCTCGAGGACTTTGTCCTTTTGCGCGGCGTCCACGATCAAATACCGATGCTTGCCGTCCGCTGCCGGCGCAAACCGCACTCGCCCGTCATTCGACACGCTGAGCGTGCCGGGATCGGAGACCTTGAAATAGGTCTCGTCCGGCTTGACCGCATACAGCATCGCGGCCAGCGCCGGCGCCGGCGCGTCGTAGGGCATCGGCTTCGCGGCACGGTATGCGTCGGCCACCGGGTGCGCCTGCGACCAGGTGAAATCCTTCTCGATGCTGGCGCCCGGATACGGCAGCGCCTCGCCGATCTCCGCGCCGACGACGACGATGGGCGTCGGCCAGTCGGTGAAGATCTTGCGCGCGCTCGCCACGTCGGCGGCGATCGCCGGATCCGGCGGCCCGCCCGGAAACGATCCCGCCGTCATGACCAGCCGCTCGACCTTCGCCTGAATCTGCGGACGCGCCCCGTACAGCGCGAGCAGCCGCGCCACGCCGGTCGCCGGACCGGCGGTCACGATGCGGGCGTTGCCGTCGTGCTGCGCGAGCAGGTTGTTGCGGATCAGCACGGCGTTGTCCGGCGTATCCAGCAGCCGTTTGATGGTGCTGGTGTAGCGCGGCGCGCCCTCGGCGTTCTTCTCGGACAGTGCCTTGGCGAGGACCGGTTCGTCGTTGGCCGGGACGGCACCCTCGGGCACGCCGATCATCGCCGGGCGCGGAGAATAAAACCGGGCGAGGACCTCGGTGAACTGCGCGGATTTCAGACTGGGCCGGGAGATGGTGAGCGCGATGCTGCGGGCCTCGGTCTTCGCGGCGAAGCCGTTCAGCAGCGCGATGGCGAGGACGGCATCAATCCGCTGCCCGAGATCGCCCTCGAAGGCGATGCCGATCGGCGGCCGAGCTTGTCCGCGTCCCCCTTCCTGCATTCCAATTCATTCCGTCGCGGCTCGGAACCCGAGCCGCGCTACGAGAATTCCGCCGGATCGAGCGGGCCCGTCGCGTCGCCGAATTGCTCGGTCGGCACGCCCATGCGATCCATCAGCGTGAGATGGAAATTCGTCATCGGCGTTTCCCTACGGAAAATCACGCGGCGGCCCGGCTTGAAGTAGCCGCCGCCCCGGCCGATGAGCAGCGTCGGCAGATCCTCGTGCAGATGGCGGTTGCCGTCCGAGAGGCCGGCACCGTAGATGATCATCGAGTTGTCGAGCAGGTTCGAGTCGCCTTCCTGATGGTCCTTCAGCTTCTGCAGGAAGCCGGCGAGCTGCTTCGTGTGGTACTCGTTGATCTGCGTCACCTTCTCCATCAGATCCGTCTTGCCCTGATGGTGCGTGCACGGATGGTGGCCGTCGGCGATGCCGATCTCGCGATACGCGCGGCTCGTGCCCTCGCGCGTCATCATGAACGTCATCACGCGCGTCAGGTCGGCCTGGAACGCGATGACCATCATGTCGCTCATGAGCTTGAAGTGCTCGGCGAAGTCGGGTGGCACGCCGTACGGCTTGTCGATGCCCGGATCGATCTGGACGCTTTCCGTCTCCGCCTTCTCCAGCTGCCGTTCGACTTCGCGAATCGACGAGAGATACTCCTCGAGCTTGCGGCGATCGGTTGGCCCGAGCGAGCTCTGGAGCTTCTTCGTGTCGCCGGTGACGAAGTCGAGGATGCTGCGGCGGTAGCGCGCCTGACGCTCGGCCTGTTCCGGGCTGAGCACGACGCCGGTGCCGAACAGCCGCTCGAACAGCACGCGCGGATCGAGAATCGGCGGCAGCGGCTGGGTTTCGCTGCGCCACGCGAGGTTGTTCGTGTAGGCGCACGAATACCCGGAGTCGCAATCCCCCGCCTGGCGCGAATCGTCCATACCGAGCTCGAGCGACGCGAACCGCGTCTCGTGCCCGATCTTGTTCGCGATGATCTGATCGCAGGAGATGCTCGCCTTGATGTCGACGGTCGTTTTCTTGACCTGAATACCAGTCAGGTAGGAGCCCGAGCACCGCCCGTGGTCGCCGGCGCCGTCGAGCAGCGCGCGGCCGCTGTTGTGGGTCAGGTTGCCGAGCTGGATGAAGTCGTTGCGGAACGCCTCGATCGGCTTGAGGATCCGCGGGAGCTCGCCGGTGATGACGCCTTCCGTCGCGATGTTCCAGTTCCTCATGTCGATGCCGTTGGGCACGTAGAGGAACGCCAGCCGGTTCGGGACCTTCGCGGCCCTGGCCGGCGCGGCGAGCGCCGGGACCATCGCGTCGAGGAATGGCAGCGCCACGGCGGCGCCAACGCCTTTGAGGAACGTCCGACGTGGGAGTGACTTGCCGGTGAGGATCATCGGCTCCTGCCTATGGAAACGGTTCCTTAATCCTACAACGGACTATCGGCCGGATGCGAGGGAAGCCGCAACCGGGGCATTACCGGCGATAGGGAGGCGGCTTCAGCCGGCCAGCGAGGGCGGACCAAAGCCCGCCCCTCCTTCAATATTTTGCAACGCGCTACTTAGTCAGCCCGAGCTGACGAAGAAACGCCGCCAGATGGACCGGCCACTCCTGGTGGGACTGCCCAGCGCGCTCCGGGCGGAGGCCGAATCCATGGCCCGTTTTCGCGTACAGATGAAGCTCGGCCTGCACCCCGGCCTTCTTGAACCGCAGGTAGGCCTCGGCGAGTCCAATCGAGATATCGGGGCGGTCATCGTAGCCCGCCGCGAGAAAGGCCGGCGGCGACCCGGCGACCGGCTGAATCAGCTGACTCTTGCCGGGATAGATGAGCACCTGGAAATCCGGCCGGGAGCTCACCCGCTCGACGGGATCGGCCGCCTCCGGGCTGCCGGGGTCGTTTCGGAGCGCTGCCAGTTCGGCGAGCTCCCCGCCGGCGGAGAACCCGCCCGCGCCGATCTTGGCCGGATCGACGCCCCATTCGGCCGCGCGGCTCCGAACGAGCCGAATCGCACGCTGCATGTCGGCGAGCCCCTCGACGTCGAACTTGTAGCCCGAGCTCTGCAAGCGGTTCTTCAGCACGAACACCGCGAGGCCTTTGTCGGCCAGCACCTGTGCGGGGTTGAAGCCTTCGTGCATGATCCAGAGGCTCGTGTGACCGCCGCCGGGCGCCAGAATCAGGGCGACGCCCGTGTTGATCGCCTTCGGCGGCAGGAACACGGTGACCGAGGGATTGTGGACGTTGAGGACCGTTTCGGCCTTGATCTCTTCCGGCTCGTTCCGCCGGGCCTCCGATCCCGGCGCGCCGCTGGGCCAGAGGACCACGGTCGGCTTCCCCGGCGGCACGACGACGGTGGCCGGGGGCTTCTGGGCGGCCGCCGGGGCCGCGGTCTGCGCCAGCGTTCGGGGCGCGGGAGTGAAAGCGATCACCAGCAGGATCGCCGGCGGAATCCATCGGGTTCGCAGCACAGCGTCACCTCGTGTCTGCGCGCCATGGTAGATCGATCCGGTCACCACCTGACAGGGAGACGGCGATGAAACCATTCGCGCCCGCGATGCTCACGGCGATCGTCCTCCTGTCGGCAGGCGGCGGGCCGCCCCAGCCGGGGAACCGTCCGAACATCATCTTCATCATGAGCGACGATCACGCGGCGCACGCGATCAGCGCGTACGGGTCGCGGGTGAACACGACGCCGCACCTGGATCGTCTGGCGCGCGAAGGCGCGCTGCTCACGAGCGTCTTCGCGACCAACTCCATCTGCACGCCGAGCCGGGCGGCGATCCTGACGGGCCAGTACTCGCACCTGAACGGCGTGACCATGTTCAACCGGTTCGACAGTAGCCGGATGACGGTCGCGCGCCTGCTCCAGGCGAGCGGCTACCACACCGGCGTGTTCGGCAAGTGGCATCTCGGAAGCGATCCCGTCGGATTCGACGATTGGGAAATCCTGCCCGGGCAGGGCGCCTATCGGAATCCCGTGCTCTACACCGCGGCCGGGGAGAAGACGTACACGGGCCGCTACGTGACAGAGGTGATCACGGATCTCGCGCTCGGTTTCATCGAGCGCCGCCCGCGCGACAAGCCGTTCTTCCTGATGATGCACCACAAGGCGCCGCACCGGCCGTGGGAACCGAGCGAGGATCAGGCCGCCGCGTTCTCGACGCGGCGCATTCCGGAACCCGTCACGCTCTGGGACACGTACGCGACGCGCACCGACGCACTGCACGAGAACCAGCAGCGCGTCGCGGCAGATCTGACGAACCGCGATCTCAAGCTGACGCCGCCGGCGGCCCTGGCCGGGCCGGAGCTGACGAAGTGGCTGGCGATCAAGCCCGACGCGGTGACGATCGAGCGCGAGGGCGGCAGCGTCACGCTCACCGGCGAGGCGCTCGTCCGCTGGAAGTACCAGCGCTACATGAAGGACTACCTCGCGACGGTGCAGTCGGTGGATGACAGCGTCGGCCGCGTGCTCGCGCGCCTCGACCAGGTCGGGCTGGCCCGGAACACGCTGGTGATCTACACGAGCGACCAGGGGTTCTTCCTTGGGGATCACGGGCTGTTCGACAAGCGGTTCATGTACGAAGAGTCGATCCGGATGCCGTTTCTCGTCCGCTGGCCGGCCGGCATCAAGGCGGGCACGAGGAACGGCGCGCTGGCGCTGAACATCGACGTCGCGCCAACGTTGCTCGAGCTGGCGGGGCGCCCGCAGGCCCCGGACATGCAGGGACGCAGCCTGCTCCCGCTCCTTCGCGGCCGTACTCCAGACGACTGGCGCACGTCGATGTACTACCGCTACTACCACGACCCCGGCGACCACAATACGCGCGCGCACTACGGCGTGCGCACGCGGACGCACAAGTTGATCTACTTCTGGAAGAAGGATCAGTGGGAGCTCTTCGATCTCGTGAACGATCCCGAGGAGCTCCACAACCTCTACGGCGAGCCCGGACAAGAGGCGCTGACGGCGTCGCTCAAGAGCGAGTTGGCGCGGCTGAAGCGCGAGATGCGAGACGACGATCAGCTGGCGAACGAGCAGCTGCCCAACGGCGTGGACGGTCCGGTGGCGCGGCTGCGGGGAAAATGAGCGGGCCGTGGGCGATCAGCGGCGGCCGACGGCGGCCAGCCGTTCGACCCAGCGCGATCGCAGCGACGGCTTCGCCGGCGCCGGGGATTCCGAACGATCCAGGACGCGGCGCGGCAGGTGCATCTTGAGCACCATGTCGCCCGACGGTTCGGCGGTGATCCAGAGATGGCCGCCGCAGTCGCTGACGAGCATCTGCAGCGCGCCGAGATCCACGCCGGGCCGCGACGTGGCGGCCGGCGCGCTCGCGGCCCCGTCGGCGCCGGGGATCGGGAGCGCCGGACGCGCCTCGCCGCGCTGTTCCGTCACGGTGAGCAGCACGTGCGCGCCGGAGTGGACGCCCGGGTACTTGTCCACGAACTGGCGATCGACGACCACCGAGTCCACTTCGATCGTCAGCCGGCCGCCCTGCGGCATCCGCTGGCGCCCGTACGCCGCGACGTTGATGAGGATGCGCTCGACCCGATCCTCCTCGACCTCGAGGTTGAGCGGCGACGCGTGCCTGGGCACGACGATCTCGATGTTGCCGCCGGCCACGCGCTTCATGACCGGCGCGAGGTCCCGCAACACGCGGCTCACGTCGGCGAGCGCGGGCGTATTCACCTGTTCGTCGCCGCAGACGGCGAGCTGGCGGACGAACCCGGCGGCGCGCGTCACCTCGTCGAGCAGCAGCTCGCCGCGATAGCGCACGGTGTCGCTGTCGATCGTCGCCAGCCAGCGCTGCCCTTCCTGCTGGGCGTCGCCGAGCACCTTGCTGCACGTGACGGCGACCTCGGCGGCGTACCGCGCGACGGCCTCCAGGCGCTGCGAATGGCGCTGTTTCTCTTCGAGCGATCGGAGCGTCGTGACGTCTTCGGCCGCGATCTCGATCGCGTCCGAGCCGAACGGGACGGCCCGCAACCGGACGAGAATGAGGCTGCCGTCTTTCTTCCGCCACGTCGAGTCGGCGGCACCGGCCGCGCGCGCGGCCAGGCGCTGGCCGGCGAGCCACGACAGCTCGTCGCGCGAGTCGCAGACGGCGGCCGCGAAATCGGTCTTCTGCAGGTCGTCGGACGAGTCGTACCCGAGCAGCGTCGCGAGCGGCTGATTGACCTGCGTCACCGTCCCGTCACGCATGCACCGGAGCAGACTCACGGGCGCCTGGTCGAACTGCCGCCGCTGCTCGGCGCGCAGTTCGTCGATCTTCTTGCGCAGCTGCGGCACCCAGTCGGCTTCCGCCTTGAACGCATCACGACGGCTTCTGGTCACCTGGAGGTCTTCAGCGAGCGCGGCCACCTGCTGCTGCAATTGCGCGATCGTCACGCGATCGCGACCGCCGGCCTCGAGCGCGAGGCCGAGACGCCGTTCGACGTCGGCAAGCGCGGCCGCGGCCGCTTCCTCGGCCGCGCGCTGGCGCGTCACCTGCGCGGCGAGCTCGATGCGGGCGCGCTCGGCGTTCGCCCGCGCCTCCTGGTGCGCGCGTTCGAGCGTCCGCTCGAGGCGCTGGATCTGCTCCGCCCTGGCCGCCAGCGACTGGCGGGCGGCGTCGCCTTCGGCCTGGAGCTGCCGGACGTGCTCGTGCCGCTCGGCCAGCGTCCGCTCCCACTCGCCCCGCTCGCGCGCGGCGCGCTCTTCGAGGCGCGTCTCGTGGTCGCGCGCGCTCTGGCGCATCGCGGCCACCTGATCGGTGAAGCGCTGCTCGGCCTGCGCGAACGTCAGGCGCGCGCCGGCGAGCTCCGCCTCGATCTCGTGGCGCTCGGCCGCGGCCTGCCGCATCTGGATCGCGAAGGCCGCCTGCTGCTCGGCCGCCTGTTCGGCGGCCGCCTGACGCATCGCCGCGGCTTCGTTGTCGGCGGCGTGACGGATCGCGGCGGCCTCGTCGGCCGCGGCCAGACGGGTCGCCGTCAGTTCCGCGGCGGCCGCCTGGCGCACGGCGACAAGTTCGGCCGACGCGGCGTCGCGCGTCGCGGCCAGCTCGGCCGCGGCGGCCTCACGGGTCGACGCGAGCTCAGCACCGGCCGTCTCGCGCGTCGCAATCAGTTCAGCGTCAGCCGCCTCGCGGGTCGCGATGAGCTCAGCAGTGGCCGCCTCGCGCGTCGCGACCAACTCCGCATTGGCCGACTCGCGGGCCGCCGCGAGCTCGGCACTGGCCGTCTGACGTGTCGACACGAGCTCGGCCGCCGCCGCCGCCAGCGCCGCGGCGAGGTTGGCGCTCGCCGACTCGGCGGCCAGGATGGCTTCGGTGGTCAGTCTCGCAATCTCCGCCTCGGCGTGCGTCCGGTACTCGGCCAGGCGCGCCGCGCTCGCGGCCATCTCCGCCGCGTGCGCCTCATCGGCCCGCGCCCGCGCCGCCTGCGTGTCGGCGAGCTCTCGTTCGAGCGTCTGCTGCGCGCCGATGTGCTGCGCGCGCTCGGCGGTGAACTCCGCGTGCTGCCGCGCCGCGTCCGCCGAAGCGGCCTGGCGATCCGCGGCGGCCTGCGCTTCAGTCCGCTCCAGCCGCTCGCGCACGTCGCGCAATTGCCCCTGCAGCATCTCCGCGGCGGCCGCGGCCTCGGCCAGCCGCGCGCCGGCCTGCTGCTCGACGTTCGACAAGTGCAGAGCCGCGGCTGCAATCGCCGAGACGTGCTCGCGATCCGCGTGCTGACGCGCGGCGTCTGACTCAGCGAACTGCTTCTCGGCGATCTGCCGGCGATCGACTTCCTGCGCCAGCTCGGTTTCGAACGCGGCGCGCCGGCGCGCGCCGTCTTCGGCGGCGGCGAGCCGGTCGGCGGCGGCCTGTTGCTCGATGCGCTGCAGCTCGGCCGCGCTGTCGACGAGCCTGGCCTGGACCGCCTCGAACGCAGCGGCCGCCTGCGCCAGTCGCGCATCCATCCGGCTCTGCTGTTCGTTCAGTTGCGCCGCCGCGTCGGTCATCGCCGACGCGTGCTGGCGCTCGGCGCGTTCGAGCGCGGACGTCGCGTCCGCCAGCTTCTTCACCAGCAGCGCATGCGCGTTGACGGCCTCGGCCAGCCGGCCATCCGCCTGCGTCTGGAATTCGGCAAAGCGGGCCGCCGCGTCGCCGATCGCCGCCGCGTGCCGTGCCTCGGCGTGTGCGAGCGCGGCGGCGGCGTCCTGCACCTGCGATTCGAGCGCCCGGCGCGCCGCCGCGGCCTCCGCGATCGCGGCGTCGGCCTCGGCCTGCTGCTTCGCGGCCCGTTCGTGCGCGGCCTGACGGTCGAGCGCGGACTGCGCCTCGGCCTGGTCGAGCGCGGCCCGTGTGTCCGCCAGCTTGCCGAGCAACGACTGCTGATGCGCCGCCGCCTCGGCCGCCCGGGCCTCGGTCTGGCGTTGCTGCTCGGCGAACCGCGCGTTTGCGTCGGCGATCGCCGCGGCGTGGCGCGCGTCGGCGCCCGTGAGCGCGGCTTCGGCATCTTTCAGTTGGGTCTCGAGCGCCCCGCGCGCCGCCATGGCGTCGGCGATCGCCTTCTGGGCGTCCGCCCGGTGCGCCGCAATCGCGTCGGCGATCACCTTCTCGGCGTCCGCCCGGTGCGTGGCGACCGCGTCGGCGATCGCCTTCTGGGCGTCCGCCCGGTGCGCCGCGACCGCGTCGGCGATCGCCGCGGCGTGCCGCGCCTCGGCGCGCGCGAGCGCGGCGTCGGCATCTCTCAGTTGGGTCTCGAGCAGCACGCGCGTCGCGACCGCGTCGGCGATCGCCTTCTCGGCTTCCGCTCGCTGGGCGGCGACCGCATCTGCGATTGCCGCGGCATGCCGCGCTTCGGCGCGCGAGAGCGCGGCTTCGGCAGCCCCGCGCGCCGCGATCGCGTCGGCGATCGTCTTCTCAGTATCCGCCTGCTGCGCCGCCGCCCGCTCGTCGGCGGTCCGTCGCGCGATGGCTGCCTGCGCCTCGGCGTGCTGGATCGCGGCGGTCGCGTCCGCGAGTTTCTGCGACACGCCGTCGCGCTCGGTCACAGCGCGGGCCAGGCCCGCCTCCGCCTGCTCCACACGCGCGGTGAGCTGCGCCGCCGTCTCGCTCATCGCCGACGCGTGCTGTTGTTCGGCGCGCGCGAGCGCGGCCCCGGCATCCTTCAATTGGGTCTCGAGCGCCACCCGCACCTGCGTGAGCTCGGTTTCGATGGTCGCGCGCCGGGCCGCTTCGGACGCGAGCAACGCGTCCATCTCGGCCTGCCGTCGCGCCGCCAGTTCGCCGGCGGCCTGACGCTCCTCGGCCGCCCGCGCCTCGGCGCGCTCGAACGCCGACGTGATGTCGGCCAACTGGCTGCGCAGCGACCCGTGATCGGCGACCGCGCCCGCCAGCCGCGCTTCAGCCTGGGCCTGCCGTTCGGTGAGGCGCCGAGCGGCCTCGCTCATCTCCGAGGTGTGCCGGTGTTTCGCGTCTTCGAGCGCAGCCTCCGTGGCGGCGAGCTGCGTTTGCAGCACCTCGAGCGCCGCGCCCGGCTCCGACGCGGGTTCCGCGCCGGCCTGCTCGATCGCCGCGATCGCTTCCGCGAGTTGCTGTGCGAGCCGCGTCCGCTCGCCAGTCGCCTCCGCCAGTTCCGCCTCGAGACGGACGTGGCCCTCGCTCGGCTGCGCTCGGGCGGCGTCTTCGGCCGCGGCCGCCCGCTTGTCGGCATGCCGGCGCGCCGCTTCGGCTTCGCTCAGACGCTGTTCGAGTTGCTGCTGCAACGTGGTGGCGTGCTCGAGCTTCGAGACCAGCTCGGCTTCGCGCTGCAGCAACAGCTCGTCGGCACGCGCCGCGTCCGCCGTATGTTGCTGCCGGATCTGATCGAGCGCGGCGACGGCGTCGTTCATCTGCCGGCTGAGCGCGTCACGAGCCTGTACCGCCTGCGTGAGATTGGTCGTGAGCGCAGCGTGCTGCTGCGCAAACCTGGCGGTGGCGGCCGCCGATTCGGAGATCCGCAACTGCTCCGCACGCGCAGTCGACGCCTCGGCCTCGGCCAGCCTGGCTTCGAGCGCGCGCGTGTTCGACTGCGCGAGCAGACGATTGAGCCGGAACAACAGCGCCCGGAACGACGCCTTGGACTTGACGACGTAGTCAACGGCGCCGAGCTTCAGCGTCAGCACCGCGAGCTCTTCAATCCACTCGGCCACGACGACGACCGGCACCTGAAGCCGGCGCGTGGCGAGATCTCTCAGAATCGCGAACGTCTCCACGCCTGGATAGCCGTGCTCGATGAGGAGCACGTCGAACGGCAGCGGCGTCCCTGGCCGCATGTCGAGCGTCAGCGGGTTGAGCGTACCGTCCGGGCCGGCGAGAGTCTCGACGACTTCGGTGGCCCCGCCGGGCCTGCTCAGACATTCCTTCGCGAGCGTCGCATCGCCGACGTACTGAATCCGAAGGGCGCGCCGCGCCGGCCGCTGCGCCTGAATCGCACGGCTGACGACGTCCGGCAGGCCGCTCAGGAACGGTCCGCCGTTCGCGATGACCTGATCGGCGACGGCCGACAGCCGGGTGAGTTGAGGCGCAGGAGTCCTGGCCGAGACGACAATCGACGGCGCCGGAATGCCCAGCCCGCGGAGCTGCGTAACAAAGGATGCGGACGCGGCGTCGTCGCTGTCGGTCTCCACAATCAGCGCCGCACAGTCCCGGTTGTCGGAGATCCACCCGAGCGCGGCCGCCGGGCTCGCGGCCCACGCGACTGCGACATCATGTGCAAGATTGCGCAGCGCGAAGGCAGCGACTTCGGCGGCGCGTCGGTCGTGGGCGAGATAGAGAATTTTCATGCGCCGCTGGAATCAGTCTTCAGGGACCGCCTCGATGTATCGGGTGCACTCCGGCAGGCCAACAGGTCACGATCGCGAGCGCCGACGGAGAATCGCGGAGCGGCCTGCCTGGAGTGTTTGGGGGGAGCGCACCGGCAACGGTAGTCGATCGCTGTGACGGTCGCAACGTACTTACGCGAACTGGAAGACCTCCTCCAGCGGCTTGTTGAACACCCGGGCAATGAGAAATGCCACCTCGAGCGAGGGCGAGTATTTCCCGGCTTCGATGGCATTGACCGTCTGGCGCGTCACCCCGACCTGCGCCGCCAGCTGTTGCTGGGTCATCTCGGCGTGATCGAACCTGAGCCGCCTGATCCGGTTGGTGATTCTGGTCGGCGCCACGTCAGAACCCCCGCCGGTCGTAGAAGAGACCGACCGAAACGGGAAACAGCGGGACGTACGCGCTCATTGGGGGTCTGGGACCAGTTGTGACAAGTTTATTTGACATGGTGTCAAATATATACGACATATTCCGGCCCGGGAGTACCTTTTGATCGATGCCCGAACTGCCCGAAGTCGAAGCCGTTCGACGCGAGCTCGTCCCGTTTCTCGTCGGCGGCCGGATCGACCGCGTCCAGGTGCGGCGGCCAGATTTGCGCCGACCGTTTCCGGCGGGCTTTGCGCGGCGCCTGCGCGGAACCACGGTCAGCGATCTCGCCCGGCGTGGCAAGTACTTGCTGGCGCAACTCTCATCGCGCGAGACGCTCGTGATGCACCTCGGCATGTCGGGATCGTTCCGGATCGCCGCTGCCCGCGGCGAGCCCGAGGCGCACGATCACGTGGTCTTCGAAATGGCGTCGGGTGTCGTCATCGCATTCAACGACCCGCGGCGCTTCGGGGTGATGGATCTCGTGCCGAGCGGCGCGATCGAGCGTCTTCCGGCGCTCGGCGCACTGGGACCCGAGCCGTTGTCGTCTGCCTTCGACGGCGCGGCGCTGGCCCACGCCTGCGCCGGACGGAAGACGCCGCTCAAGGCGGCGCTCCTCGATCAACGCGTGGTGGCGGGTTTGGGAAACATCTACGCCAGCGATGCGTTGAACCTGGCCCGGCTCTCACCGCGGCAGCACGCCGCGATCATCGCGACGCCGGTCGGCCTGCCGCGCCCGAGCGCGCATCGGCTCGCCGCCGCGATAAAGAAGGTGCTGTCTCGTGCGATCGATCGACAGGCGCGCGATTCAGATCGATCCCATCCGTTTCGCGTCTACGATCGCGAGGGCCAACGCTGCCCGAACAGAGGGTGTGCGGGCGTCATTCGGCGAATCACGCAGGCGGGCCGGTCCACGTTCTACTGTTCTGTCTGCCAGCGGCGCGCTACTCGGCTTTGAGCGCGACGACCGGATCGACGGACGTCGCCTGCCGCACCGGCACGTACACACTGGCCGCGGCCACCAGCAGCATCAGCACCGCGCAGCCGGCGAAGGTGCCCGGATCGAGCGGCGTCACGCCGTAGATCCACCCGGTGAGATATCGCGTGACGCCGACGGCGCAGGCGCACCCGACGCCGATCCCCACCACCGCGAGCGTCAGACCCTGACGCAGCACCAACGCCGTCACGCCGGCACGGCTCGCGCCGAGCGCGATCCGCACGCCGATCTCGCGCGTGCGCTGGCGCACCCACCAGCCAATCGTCGCCGCTAATCCGATCGCCGCAACGCCAACGGCGAGCGCCGCCAGCGCGCCGAGAACCCAGGCGCCGAAGCGCGTGGTCGCTATCCGCTCGCCGAGGTAATTCACCATCGGCCGCGGATCGGCGACGACGAGATCCGGACGGAGCGCGCGAACGGCCGCGCGCATGCCGGCCATGGCCTCGGCGTGGCGCCCGGGCAACGCGTCCGCCACGACCCACTGAGAGATGACCGGAAACTGCGCGTACGGAATGTGCGCCTCGTCCCGGGGCCGCGTATTCACGCTGCTGCTGCGCGTGTTGGCCAGCACGCCGACGATGGTGCGCTCGATCGGCACGGTGTTGGATCCCTGCGATTGCACCGTGACGCGATGTCCGATGACGCGGCCATCCGGCCGGATGCGCGACGCCAATTGCTCGTTGACGATGAGGACCGGCTCCGATCCGCGTGCGTCGGCGGCAGAAAACATCCGGCCGGCGACGAGTGGAATCTTCAGCAGGTGGAAGAACCCGGGCGTCGTGTAATTCGTCAGGAGATCTCTCGGCGTACCGTCGATCGTGATCGACGCGATCGCCGTGTTGCCGCCCATTGGAAAGTACGTCGAGCCTTCCGCGCCGCGGATCCCCGGCGTCGCGCGCAGGCGCTCGAACAGCTGCGCGAAGAACTGCTCGCTGCCGTCCGGCGTCGCGCCGCGAAGGCGCACGGACATGATCAGCTTGTTGTCCGGATCGAAGCCCGGCCGCGACGGACGGAGCGTGAGGAAGGTCTGGATCATGAGCGCGGCGCCGATGAGCACGACGATCGACAGCGCGACCTCGGCGACGACGAGCGCGCGGCGCGCCCAGCCGGCGCGGCGCTCGCTGGCGCGGCTCGCGTCGGAGAGATCGCGCGCCGGCGTGACGCTCCGGGACTCGGCGAGCGGCAAGAGGCCGGCGACGAGTCCGGCCGCCGCCGCCGCGCCGATGGCCAGCGCGAGCACCCGGCCGTTCACCGCGATCTGATCGAGATACGGCACGTTGCCGGGCAGGAGCGCGACGATCGCCGCGAGTGTGAGGCGCGTCGCGACGAGCCCCGCTGTGGCGCCGGCGAAGGCGAGCAGCAGGTTCTCCGTCAGCGTCTGCCGCACGAGCCGGCTGCGGCTGGCGCCGAGGGCCACCCGAAGCGCGATCTCGCGGCGCCGGGCGAGCGATCGTTCCATCTGGAGCCCGCCGACGTTGAGGCACGCGATGAGCAGCACGCACGCGACGGCACCCATGAGCACCGTGAACGGCGTCCGGACGTCGTCCATGATCGGCGACGCCAGCGGAATCAGGCTGAAGCCGGGCGGCATCGCGGCATTGGCGGAGGCCAGCGACAGGCCCGGGCGGACACGCGCGACCAGGTTCAGGGCCGCGGTCTGGCGGCAGCCGGCGTTCTCCGCGCTCTTCACCGGACGCCCGCGAGGCAGCCAGCCCTGCACGTCGCCGCGCGCCAGCGGGCCGGCAAACCCGCTCGGCATCACGCCGATGACCGTCACGGGCGTCTGATTGAGCGTGATCGCGCTGCCGAGGATCGCGTCCGATCCGCCGAGCTGCCTCCAGAACGGATAGCTCAGCACGATCACCGGCGCCGCGCCGGGGTGATCGTCCGCCGGACCGAACGTACGGCCGAGCTTGGGCGGCGTCCGCAGCACGTCGAACATCGCGGGGTCGAAGCACTCGATGTCGTCCACGTTCTGCGGATCGCCCTGTCCGGTGAGCACGTGGAGCCCGTTGCCGAAGGCGGCGACGGACGTGAGCGGCCCGGGCGCCGCGGCGAGATCGTGGTAGCGATCGACGGGCACAAGGCTCGTCGCGCGATCCTTGACGCTGAAACGCACGGCCGCGAGCTCGTCCGCGCGCGGAAACGGCGAGCGCAACAGCACGGCGTCCACGATGCTGAACATCGCGACGTTGACGCCGGTGCCAAGCGCCAGCATCAGGACGGCCATGGCGGTAAAGCCCGGCGTCCGCCGCATCATCCGCAGTCCGTATCTGACGTCCTGGCGCAGGGCGTCGGCGTGCTCGCGCACGACGGCGGCGAGGATGCTTCGAATCTCGCGCCACCAGAACGCGGCGCTGCGCGGACCGGCGGCCTCGACGTCGGCGGCCATCGCGCCGCCGAAGTCGCCGTGGAAGTCGGTGGGCAGCAGGCGCAGTACCGCCCGGTACAGCCGCGCGCCGATCGACGGCCGCCTCGTCACGCTTTGACCTTCCGCCAGAGGCGCGTGGCCCGGGCCGCGTGGACCATCTCCTCGAGCCGCGCGGTCTCGGCCGAGACCACCTGGGTGCCGAACGGCGTCAGGCGGTAGTAACGCCGGCGCTCGTCGTCCTCGCCGGCGGCCGGACGGCGCTTCGACTCGATCGCCAGACCGTCGGCGAGGAGGCGTTTGATGATGCCGTAGAGGGTGCCGGTACCGAGCTGGACGCGGCCGCCGGTGCGGGCCGAGACGTCCTGAATGATGGCGTAGCCGTGCCGGTCGCCGTCGGCGAGGGCGACCAGCACGTGGAACATGGCGGGGGTCAGCGGCAGCAGATCCTGCGGATCGCGTCCGGTCGATTGGCGTGGCATACGGCGCGCCACACTATATCGTGACACGACGTAGTTGCAAAGAGGGCAACGTGGCCGGCGGGCGGATGGTCCCGCCGGCCACGAGGAGGCAATCGTCGATCCGCCGGCACGACGGACCGACGCGCCGATACGTTACGCCGCGCGCCGGCGCCGCAGGGCCGTCAACGCGATGCCGAGGGCGAGGAAGGCCGCGCCTGCCACGGCGAGGACCGGCAACTGGCTCGCGGTCTTCGGCAGCGTCCGGCCGCCGGAACCCGCCGATGCGCCGGCCGCGCCCCCCGACGGGGCCGCCGCCGCGCTCGGCGCCGGCCGCGTGGCCGCGCCGGCTTTCGCGCCGCCGGTCGCCCCGCCGCCCGCCGCGCCCGGCGCCGACGACAAGGCCGCTGCCACCTGCTGCTCCGTCAGGATCTGCGGCGGCTTCTCGGTGATGATCGTGGCCGTCAGCCGATCGCCCGCGTGCAGACCGGAGAAGTCAACCGGTTGTCCATCCTTCATGATTTTGATGCCGCGCTTCTCGATGTCCCCCGGGGAGAACATCCGAATGCCGTTCGGCGTTTTCACGAGGAGCGAGTTGCCCGAGGCCTGCATGACCTCGCCGTTTTTTACCTCGGTCACGGTGACCGGCTTGACGGTGGTGGTCGTGGTGATCGTGGCGGTGCCGGTCATGCCGGGCTTCAGTTCGGCGACGGTGACGGGCTTCCCGTCAACGGTCAGCTGGAAATCAGGCGGCACCGTGATTTCGCGCGTGCCGGCCTGATCGCGAATGACCACCTTGTTGCCGTCGACGGCGATGACGGAGAACCGCTTGACCTCGGTGGACTTGGTCTGCGACTGCTGCGCGTATGCGAGTCCGGCCGTGAACGCGAACGCCACCGCGATCGCGATCGGGAGCCGATAGTGCATGCGTGACATAGTGCCTCTCCTTTGCTCTGTTCCTGCCGGCGCGATCGCGGGGATCACGAGCCGCCCGGAGTGTTCCCGGTGTTCTTCCTGCTGGCGATCGAGGTCTCGAGCGCGCGCACGATGAAGCGCTGCGGCGCTGATCCGATGAAATAGAACGGGTAGCACGTCACGAGCGTCACGGCCGGCACCGGCGTCGGATCGAGTACCCACACGTCATCCGGCGCGACGATCCACGTGCGGTCGACGCGATAGGTCACGATGCTGGCGCGCGTGACGATTTCGATCGCGTCGCCGGCGGTGATGTCCTTGAGCGCGCGAAAATAGCTGTCCCGATGGGCGGCCAGGCCGCTGTTGCCCGACGCGCCCGGCAGGGGCGTCCCGGCGATGTGCCCGACGCCCCGGTTCAATGTGCCCTCGTCGGTCCCGTCGTAGATCGGGGCCTCGACGCTCAGCCTGCGAATCCGCAGCACCCCCGTGGGCATGGGCGCCGGCGCGGCGTGCGCCGCGCGCCACGCCTGAATCCGGATGGTCGACCAGAGAAGAAAATCGGGCGTCGAAGACGAGGCAGACGCCGTCGCGTTTGAATCCGCCAGGAATCGGTCCACGTCGCGCCGGGCCGCGACGGGGCCGGCGATCGACAGCAGGGCCCAGCTGCCCAGGGCTAACAGGCCCACGACCCACGCAACGCGCTCAATGAGGCGGCGCACCATCCATGCTCCAGCAGGGGTCGATAGTGCAAGGGACGGACCACGCCGGGGGCCCTGTGTTTTGTGCAGGTCGTGCCGGTCTGGCCGCGCGTCGTCGATAGTCGCGAGGGTGTACCACGGCGGGTCGCGGGAGGGCGCCACGCACGCCGGGAACGCCCGGTGTGCCGGCGCCGCGACGAGCTACACCACGAGCCAGGCGGCGATGGCCACGGCGACGCCAAGCACGGCATCGACGAGATAGTGATACCTGCCCAGCACGGACGCCGCGGCAATGCTGATCGCGAGCACCATCAGCCCGGCGCCGGCAATGGGCATCGTCGACCCGACCGCGAGTGCCGCGGCGACCGCCCCGGCCGCGTGGCCGCTCGGCACGGTATTGGCCTGGATGCTCGCGCGGCTGGCGACGCCAAGGTTGAGCCGCCGCATGAGACGGGAAGGCGAGGTGCCGGCCGAGACGGCCTCGATCGCCCGCGGCGGACGGGTCTGAATCCACGGCAGCATGCCGTAACTGGCGAATTCGGCCAGCAGTACGATGGTCCAGTAGCCCGCGATCCGATCCGGGTGTCCTCCCAGCGCGAGCATGGCGGCCCCGGCCGGGATCATCAGATACACCAGCAGATAGCTGAGCTCGAAGTACTCGGTCACGCCGCGCGGTGCGCGGCGGAACCACGCGAGCACGCCGGATCGGACCAGCACGGCGTCGTCGATCGCCTGCAGACGGCGCTCGGTCCGCACGTCCGGTCGGACGAAAAAGAGTCCCGACAGCCAATAGCCGATGAGCAGCACGAGCGCAGGCAGGGCGACGTGCAGCGCCGGGGAAAGGGAGGTACCGGAACCGTCAGAGAGGGCCGCCACCACTCTGGGGGCCCACGCGACGGCCGTCGCGACGAGCAGGGGCCATCGCGCCCGCGCGAACTCCCGCCACGCCAGCGCCACCGCGGCGAGATAGGACACATACACCAACGCCACGAGGTCCCAGCCCATCGTCCTTGCAGGGAATGCGCAATCGCGCTCAAACGCGGCTCGCGACACGCGCATCTATATCAAGATCGGCCCGAGCAAGGTGACGGGGCTCGTCAGTCGCGGCCGGCCGTCGTCGCGCGAACTGCCGCCGGCCAAAGTGGACAGCGGACGGCTCGGCGAGGTGATCGTGGCGGCCAGACGCCGCGGGTTCAGCGACTATCCGTTCTACAACGGCTACCTGATCCACCTCGAACGGGAAGGATGGGTGTGGTATCTGCAGAGCCTCTCGCGCCGCGATTCGCTGCCGCGGATTCGCGCGCGCGACGGCGCGCCCTATCCGTATCCGCGCTGAGCGCGGAGTGGTCGCTGCCGGGCGCAAGCAGTAGTAATCTGATACGCATTCCTCGGCCGACTCCCATCGGATCGAGCTTCCTCAAAGGTCGGTTGCGCATGTGTCGTGCAGTGGTGTTGAGAGTGTTGCTTGCGGTGCCGGCCGCCGGTGTGGCGACGGCCGCCGCGGCGCAGGAGCCACAGACGCGCCAGGCGGTCATCGAGCAACAGCAGGCCGAGAAGGTCAAAACACTGCAGCCGCAAGAAGGGAACCGGGGCGAGCGCGTCGTCGCGAGGCTTGAAGCCATGCTCACCGGCCTCGGCGGCTCGCATTGGTACCCTTTCTTCTCGAACGCCTATGCCGGTGGCGGGTTTGCCCTGGGCGCCGGCTACCGCATGTACGTGGGTCCGTACAGCACGCTCGCGGTGCAGGGCAGCTATTCCATCCGCGGTTACAAACGCGTCGAAGCACTGTTCACGGCGCCACGGCTGTTCAACCGGCGTGGCGAGCTGTCGATCATCGGCGGGTGGCGGGAAGCCACGCAGGTCGGCTTCTTCGGCCTCGGGATGGACACCTCGACCGATGACCGCACGAACTTCGGGTTCACGCGGCCCCACTTCTCGGCGTCGCTGACGTTGCGGCCGACGCGGCGCTTCCTGACCCTGGGCGGCGGGCTTGAATGGACGCGATGGTCGGAGCAACCCGGGGTCGGCCGCTACCCGTCGATCGAAACGGTCTACACGCCGGCGACGCTGCCGGGCATCGGCGCCGAACCGACCTATGTCCACTCACACGTCATGGCCGGGATCGACTGGCGGACGTCGCCCGGCTACGCGCGCCGCGGCGGCTCGTACGCCACGACGCTGCACGACTACGCCGATCGCGACAAGGCGTTCGGCTTTCAGCAGATCGACTACGAGCTCGTCCAGCACGTCCCGATCCTGCGCGAGGCCTGGGTCATCTCCCTCCGCAGCTACGTCCGGACCCTGCACGGCAAGAGCGGGCAGGCGATTCCGTTCTTCATGCTGCCGGGGCTCGGCGGCGGATCCAACCTTCGCGGCTATTCGTCGTTCCGCTTCCGGGACCGCAACGGGATGCTGCTGCAGGCCGAGTGGCGCATCATGGCCAACCGGTACTTGGACTCGGCGGTGTTCTATGACGCCGGAAAGGTCACGGCCCACACGTCGGATCTCGACTTCAACGGGCTGAGGAGCAACTTCGGATTCGGCGTGCGGTTCCACAGCCCCTTCACGACGCCGTTGCGCATCGATCTCGCGAAAGGTCGTGAAGGGTATGTCCTCGTCTTCTCCAACACGGCGGTTTTCTAAGGCTCGAGATCATGTTGACATCATCACTGCCCGTCCGTTTCCGTCGTGTGGCCGTCCGGCTCGTGGTCGCCGCGCTCGCGGCGATCAGTCTGACGGCCAGCGTGCGCTCCCAACAGAAGCCGCGGTTCTACAGTGACGATCCGATCACGCGCGAGCCCGAATCGCAGGATGCGTCGAAGGCGCGGGTGTACGAGATCCAGCAGATGTACGAGATGGTCTACAACCTGTTCGTGAACCCGTCATACAAGCCCTCCGGCCTGCGCGCGAAGAACCTCAACACGATCGATGAGGTGCCGGATTCGAGCTGGTTCACGAACCGGATCGGCACCACGCCGATTGCGCTGGACGCCATCGCGCGGGGCCCGATTGTGGGAGCCCCACCCGATCCATCGCGCTGGGTGCTGATACGCGAGAAGACCGCCGGCGTCCATCCCGGGTTCACCGCCAAGGATGCCAAAGGAGAGACCTGGTTCCTGCAGTTCGATCCTCCGACCAACCCCGAAGGGGCGACGGCGGCCGTCGTGGTCGCCACAAAGATCTTCTGGGCGCTCGGCTACAACCAGGTTGAAAGCTACCTCACGACGTTCGATCCGAAGAACGTAGAGATCGATCCGAAGGCGACGGTAAAACGGCCATCTGGCAAGCGCACGCCGTTCACGCACGACGACATCAACGCGATCCTCGAACGGGTGGCACGCAACGCCGACGGCACGTATCGCGTCATCGCCGGACGTCTGATCCCCGGCTACCTCGGCAACTTCCTGTTCGAGCGCACGCGCACCGACGATCCCAACGATCTCGTCCCGCACGAACACCGGCGGGAGCTTCGCGCGCTGCGCGTGTTCGGCGCGTGGACCAACCTCACCGATCTGAAAGCCGCGAATACGCTCGACGCGCTCGCGACCGTGAACGGCCGCACCATCGTGAAGCACTACCTCCAGGATGTCGGCTCGACGTTCGGGATGTGCAACGACTTCCACGAATGGGACCTGAGCTGGGAACACTTCTATCAGGGCGACGCGACGCTGAAGCGGTTCTTCTCGTTCGGGTTCGCCCTCAGCCCGTGGCAGACGGTGCCCTACCAGGAATACCGATCGATCGGCAAGTTCGAAGGCGACGTGTTCGACCCGCGCACCTGGCGGCCGCAGACGCCGACGACCGCGTACCTGGAGCTGCGCGACGACGACGCGTTCTGGGCGGCGCGGCGGGTGGCGGCATTCACCGACGAGTTGATCCGGGCGGCGGTCCACACGGGACAGTTCAGCGATCCGGCGGCTGAGAAGCTCCTCGGCGATGTGCTCATCAAGCGCCGGAACAAGATCGCCAGCATCTACCTCACCGGCCTGAATCCCGTCGTCAACCCGCAGCTCGACGCCGGCGGACGCTTGACCGTCGAGAACGCCGCCGTCATCGCGGGCGTGGCCAAGGCGCCGTCCGCGTACCGCGCGGCCTGGTTCCTCTTCGACAACGCGACCGGCGAGACGAAGCCGCTGTCTGAAACGCAGAGCGCGGCGGCGACGATTGCCGCGCCGTCGGGCCTGCCGTCTGCCGCCGGCAGCATGATCGCGATCGACATCGCCGCGGACAGCGCGGAACACCCCGTGTGGAAACAGCCGGTGCGCACGTACTTCCGCCGCACCGCCACCGGCTGGACGCTCGTCGGGCTCGAGCGGCTGCCCGAGCGCGTGCCCGCCGGCAAGACGGACGCTTCGCCGGCGCGCTGAAACGTTCGATCCACACCACGTTCGATCCGTAACACGTTCGATCCACAACACGGAGCGCACAGAGGCACGGAGCGCACGGACCTTTGGGGGCCACCCCAAGGAATCCGTGTTCTCCGTGTTGTCCGTGAACTCCGTGTGATGGATCGACGAGCGCCGCGCCTCTTGACGAGGCCGGCGGTCGTACTCTACCTTGATGTGTCGAAGGTTGAGGTAACATGCCGCCTGCCCGCTTCCCGATCCCGCAAGGCACGCTCGACATGCTCATCCTCCAGACGCTCTCGCTCGAGCCTGCGCACGGCTACGCCATCGCGCAACGGCTCCAGCAGGTGTCGCGCGAGACCGTCCAGGTCAATCAGGGATCGCTCTACCCCGCCCTGCACCGCCTGGAACAGAAAGGCTGGCTGAAAGCGTCGTGGCGCCAGTCGGAAACCGGCCGCGAGGCCAAGTTCTATTCGCTGACCCGGGCCGGTCAGAAGCAGCTGGCCGTCGAGAAGGCGACGTGGAACCGGCTCACCACTGCCGTTCAGTTGATCTTCAACGAGGGGGAGTAGTGTCATGGCCAGATTCCTCAACCTGCTGCCGTGGCGGCGCCGCCGACTGGAGCAGGACCTCGATCGTGAGTTGCGAGACCACCTCGATCGCCGCGTCGCGGATCTGACGCGATCCGGGATGAGCGATCACGAAGCCCGCCGCCAGGCGGCACTCGAGTTCGGCGGCTTCGTGCAGGTACAGGAAGAAGTGCGCGAGACGTGGGTGTGGCGGTGGCTCGACCAGTGGCGCCGCGACGTCCGGTATGCCGCTCGCACGCTGCGCCGCGGCCCCGCGTTCACGGCGGCCGCCGTCGTGTCGCTCGCGCTCGGGATCGGCGCCAACGCGGCGATCTTCTCGCTCGTCGATCAGACGCTGCTCCGCACGCTGCCGGTCACCCGGCCGGACCGGCTCGTGCAGCTCGGCTGGCACGGTAATTCGCTCTCGAGCGCGTGGGGCACGGGCTGGCTGCTGTCGTATCCGCTCTGCCGCGAGCTGCAGGAACAGGATCGGTTCTTCGACGGCGTGATCTGCCGCCACCCGACGGCGGTGTACTTGTCGATCGGACAGCAGCACGATCAGGTGCGCGCTGAGATCGTGTCGGGGTCGTATTTCTCCGTGCTGGGCGTGCGCCCGGAGCAGGGACGACTCATCGACCCGTCCGACGATCGTCAGCCCGGAGCGCATCCCGTCGTCGTCCTCTCGTACACCTACTGGCAGCGGGCGCTCGCCGGCGCGCATGACGTCGTCGGCCGCGCTGTCCTCGTGAACAACGCGCCGATGACCGTGATCGGCGTCGCGCCGCCACGATTCACGGGCCTGGATCCGCTCGACGCACCATCGTTGTGGATTCCCGCGATGATGAAAAAGCAGGCGACGCCAGAATGGGATCGGTTGTTCGATCGGCGCGCGGTGTGGATGCACGGCTTCGCGCGTCTCAAGCCGGGCGTCACCGCCGCACAGGCGCGAGAGGGCCTGCAACCGTGGTTCGCGTCGATGCTGGACGCCGACACGGGGCGCGAAGGCTTCCCCAAGGTCACGGCCGACCAGCACCGCAGCTTTCTCGCATCGACGCTCGATCTCGAGCCGGCGCCGGGAGGTCTGGACACCCTGCAGGCCGCGGTCAAGCAGCCGCTCCTGGTGCTGATGGGCGGCACGCTCCTGCTCGTCCTGCTCGCGACGCTCAACGTCGCGGGCCTGCTGCTGGCGCGCGGCGCCGCACGCGTGCGCGAAGTGACGACGCGAATGGCGCTCGGCGCCTCACGCGGCCGCGTCACGAGCCAGCTTCTGACGGAAGGCGTGGTCGTCGCGCTGATGGGCGGCGCGCTCGGTCTGCTCGTGACGCCCCTCATCACACGCGTGCTCCTGCTCTTCCTGCCGGAGGGCGCGGAGCTGACCGCCGGCCTCGACGCGCGCGTCTTCCTGTTCGCCACTGTCATCAGTCTCGCGACCGGCGCGCTGTGCGGGCTCGCGCCGGCCTGGCAGGCGCGCCGCGGCGCGCTCACGTCCTCGGCGCGATCCCAGGTTTCCGTCCGCGGCGCCGTCCGCCTTCGCAAAGCGATTGTCGTGACCCAGATGGCGTTCGCGCTCGTGCTGCTGATTGGCGCCGGTCTCTTCGTGCAGACCCTCGCCCGCCTCTACGGCCGCGACCTTGGGTTCGCGAGCGACCGCCTGCTCATGTTCAGAGTCGAGCCTGACGCGATCGGTCACCCGCCCGGGGAGGCCGCGGAAGTCATGCGTACGCTGGTGCGCCGGCTGCAGGCTGTGCCCGGCGTCGAAGGCGCCGCCGTCGCCAACAGCTCGCTCCTCACCGGCGGCAGCCCGCGGCGCACGCTGACCATCCAGGCGGAGACGCGCGTGGTCACCGAACGCAGCGTGCCCATCATGCGCGTCGGTCCGGGATTCTTCGCGGCGATCGGCACGCCACTCGTGGCCGGCCGCGAGTTCACGGCCGACGACGCGCGCGACATCGAGACACGCGGCTATCGCGCGGTTATCGTCAACGAACGGTTCGCGCGACGGTACTTCGGCGGCACCAGTCCCGTCGGCCGCCTGGTCGGCGTCGGCAATCAGCCCAACACGCCGACGACGATCGAAATCGTCGGCGTCGTGCGCGATTTCAACTTCCGCTTCGTGCGCGACGACATGGAGCCTGAGCACGTGTTCTTCCCGTTCGCCGAGACCGGCCCGCTCGCGGGCAACGGCACGATCTATCTGAAGGTGACCGGCGCGCCGGAATCGGCCGCGGCCGCGATCCAGGCCGCCGCGGCGGAAGTCGATCCCCGGCTACCGCTGCTGTCGCTCCGGACCGTCGGCGAACAGATCGATCGCGTGCTGCGATCGGAGCGGATGCTGGCGACGCTCTCCAGCGGCTTCGGCGCCGCCGCGCTCGTGCTCGCGGTCGTCGGCCTGTACGGCGTCATGTCGTTCGTCGTCACCCGCCGGACCCAGGAAATCGGTCTGCGGCTCGCCCTCGGCGCGACGAGGGCGAACGCGATCTGGCTCATCGCCCGCGACGCGATGGTCATGATCGTCCTGGGCATGGCCATCGCCATTCCAGCGGCCGGTGCGCTGCGCCGGCTGGTCGAGGCACAGTTGTTCGGGATTCCTGCGTTCGATGGGCCGACGATTGCGCTCGCGGCTGGACTACTGGCGCTGGTCGCGCTCGCGGCAGCGATGCTGCCGGCCTGGCGGGCCGCGTCAATCAGTCCCACCGACGCGCTGCGCCTCGAGTGAGGCGACGCCGCTGCAACGATGTCGAAGTCACGTTCGATCCGCAACACGGAAAGCACGAAGAAAAACACGGAGAGCACGGGCTTAAGAGGGCGTTTCAAGACTCTACGGCAGGAGGGGCCGGCTTCAGCCGGCCCGGCATAGGCGGGCTGAAGCCCGCCCCTCCGTCTGACTAAACCCAACGAATCCGTGCCCTCCGTGTGATTCCGTGCTCTCCGTGTTTTGGATCGACAAACACTCAGCGCAGCCCGCCGCGCCCCCGCGGCGGATTGGCTACACGCGTCGCGACGTCGCGCGCCGCCTTCGTCTCGACGCCCGGCTTCTTCATGAAACCCAGGTCGCGGAACCAGTCGATGAAGCGGAACTGCCACGTGCCGAGCGGGATGTCATTGCGATCGGTCAACCCGCCGGTCTGCGTGCCGCCTTCGGGCAGCGGATCGCCGGGATGCCGGCCGTTGCCGTAGATGTGCATCTCGAGATTCGGAATCCGGGCGCGCAGGAACGCCGCGAAGTATTCGTCCGCCCACAGCGCGTGGCTGGGGTCGCCAACGCCTCCACTCGCGATGAACGACGGCGGGGCATCGTCGGGAATCGCCACCTGCGCGCCGCCGCGAAACGGCGTCGGGCCGGGATAGATCAGGCCGACGAAATCGGGCCGCGAGCTGATCTTCGCGAGCGGATTTCCGGGCACGTCGTGCGTGCGGTCGAATTCGAGATACTTGATGGCGGCCGGCGCGGTCAGCTCGGCGCCGGCCGAAAAGCCGATCGCGCCAATCTTCCTGGGATCGATGCCCCAGTCTTCCGCATAGGCACGCACGACCTTGATCGCCTGCAGCATGTCGTTCACGGCGTCCACCTGCACGTCGTAGCCGTCGCGCCGGAGCCGGTTACGCAGGATGATCGTGTTGATGCCGTAGTTGAAGAAGAACGGCACGAAGTCTGCCGCTTCGGATCCGACGTTGAGGAAGTTGTGCCCGCCGCCAGCGACCACGATGACCGCCGCGCCGGTGTTGAACCCCGCGGGCACGCGGTGCAGCTCGACCGACGGGTTGTGGATGTTGACGATGCTGGAGATGCGCCCGGGCACGCCGGCCGCCGCAGCCATGTTGTAGACCTCGGGCTCCTTGATTCGATCGGCCTTGAGCAGCGGCGAGCCGGCCGGATAGATCGGGACGACGATGGCGCCAGGCAGGATTGCCTGCGGCGCATACGGCTGGTCGGTCGCCGGGCCGGGTGACGGCACGCTGAGTGGCGCCGGTGTGGCGCCGAGAACGGAGGTCGGCGCACGCGGCGCCGGAGGCGGAGCCTGTCCGGCCGGCGGTGCCCCCTGTGTCTGCGCGAGGCCAATCGCCGTCGATGCAAGCCATGCTGCGGCCAACACGCCGCAAGCCATCGCGAGAGAACGGCCGACGAGTCGAAGGACCATGGGGCTCCTCACTGAGACTGGCAGGGGGGATCCTACACAATCGGCGAACTCCGACGGGGCCGCGACAGTCTAAGGTTCGGGAGGTCCTCGTGAGGCAACCGATTCCGGGCCGCCGCAGGGCGATCGGCCTGGCGGCTTGCTGGCTCGCGGCGGCGGTCCTGGCCGTCGCACAGGCGCCGGCGACGGGCACGCTCACTCAGGCGGATCTCTTCCAGCCCAGGACGATCTGGACCGCGCACCTGACGTTCGCCGCGGACCAGTGGAAGGCGATGGAACCGACGCGCGCGCCGGTGACGCCGGCCAACCGCGCCAGCGGCGAGTGGCTGCAGGGCGCGGCCGGCAACCGCAACGGGTGGGGCGCGGCCAACGGCGTGGAGTTCCACTACGTGCACGCCGACCTGGAGTTCGCCGGGCGCCAGTTTCGTGACGTCGGCGTGCGGTTCAAGGGCAACGGCACGTACCTCGACGCGCGTGGCACCGGCAAGTTTCCGCTCAAGGTGGACCTCAACAAGTACGTGAAGGGCCAGAAGCTCGCCGGCGTCGAAACGCTCAACTTCCACAACAACGTCACCGATCCTGGCGCGATGAACGAGGTGCTCGCGTACCGGCTCTACCGGGACGCGGGCGTGCCGGCGCCGCGGTCGTCGTACGTCCGCGTGTATCTCACCGTCACCGGGCAGACGTCGAAAAAGTATCTGGGCCTCTACACCCTCGCGGAGAACGTCGACGAGAATTTCCTCCAGGCGCGGTTCGGATCCGGCGCGGGCGCGCTGCTGAAGCCGGTCACCGTCAATCCGTTCAAGGATCTCGGCAACGACTGGGCGCGCTACATTCAGACCTACGATCCCAAGTCCGACCTGGACACGGCCGAGCAGCAGCGCCTGATCGAATTCTGCCGCTTCGTGACCCACGCGAGCGACGCCGACTTCGCCGCGCGCATCGGCGAGTTCGTGGACCTCGAAGCGTTCGCGCGGTACTACGCGGTCCTCGTCTGGATCAACAACATCGACAGCCTGCTCGATCGCGGCCAGAACTTCTACGTGCACCTCGGGCCGAAGACGCGCCGATTGACGTTCATCCCGTGGGATCAGGATCACTCGTTCGGCGGCTTCGCGTCCGTCGAGCGGCGGCCCTACGAGACCGGCAGCATCACCAAGCCGTGGTCGGACAACATCAGGTTCCTGGCGCGCATGTACGCGGTGCCCGGGTTCAGGACGATGTACTTCGCGCGGCTGCGCGAGTTCAGCGACACCATCTTCAAGCCGGAGCGATTCGCGACCCAGGTGGCGGAGATCGCGCCCCTCATCCGCCCGGTCGTCGCCGACGAGCCCGGCCTCCTCCCGCGATTCGACGCGGTCGCCGGCGGCCGGACGGGCCTGATTCCGTTCACGGCGGCGCGGGCGAGATCGGTCACCGCGCAGCTCGCCCGGCAGTAGCCTCTGAACTACGCGCCCCCGGACCAGCCAGAAAGTCAAAGCGTTGCAATCGCGTGCAGCCGCGCGCAGCACCTGCGCTGTCCGCTGCCGAATATCTGAGGTGCGATGGCAGGCTCCAGCCGCCGGCACCGGATTCTCGTCGACGGCTTCCAGACGAAGTTCGTCATCACCCAGTTGGTCTGGGTGGTGGCGGCGGTGCTCGTCTCTCGCTTCTTTGATTCGGCGCTCGTCCCGTTTCTGCTCGGGTCCTTCGGCCTGCTCACGGCGGTCTTCCTCGTCATGTCCCACCGCATCGCGGGCCCGCTCCACCGGTTTCAGCAGGTCTTCCGCGAGGTCGCCCACGGCCGGTTGACGACGACCGTCCGGCTGCGCGATCGCGATTACCTCAAACCGGAAGCGGCCGACCTCGACGCGATGATCCGATCTTTGCGCGAGCGGATCGGCCGCGCGCAGACGGCGGCGCGGCAGTGCCGCGGTCGCGCCGGTCAGCTCCTCGACCGGTCTTCGTCGGCCGCGCCGCCGGACCTGCGCGCGTTGTCGGAGGAGTTGACGCAGCTCTGCGCGGCCCTGGACGTCTTTCAGGTCGAACCCACCGGACATCCGCCGGCCTGGGCGGCGCCCGCGAAGGTCAAGACGGCTGAAGGGTACGCGCGCTAGACCATCTGGTCTAGCGGCGGCTCGAGCTGACGACAAACCCGAACGATCGCTCAATCGGGTTGTAGAACCGGCCGTAGTCGGGCGAGGCGACATTGTTCTGCACGTCACGTTCGTTCCCGGCCGCGAAGACGTTGTAGAACTTGATGCCGCCGGTAAAGCGATACTTTCTGAATCGCAGCGGCCGCGCGATGGTGAAGTCCAACGAGGAGACCGACGGCAGACGCCCGGCCCGGTTGCGCGTGCCTACGAAGTCCTGGAATTCGTCGACCGCCGACCACGGAAATCCCGTCCGCCATTCATAGATCGGCGAGAACACCCATTTTCCCGGCAGGCCGATCGTGCCACGGACGATCACCCGGTTGGGCACGTCGGTCGCACTCAGCGACCGCTCGTTGGGACGGATGATCGGATTCCTGAAGTTGCCGAAGAACTGATCGTAGTCGTTCAGATCGATCTCACTGCGCGAGCGCACGTACGACACGCTCAGGTCGCGGTACTCGCTGGCGAGGAACCGGCCAGTCGTCTCGAGCTCCCAGTACTCCGACGTGCCGCTCGACGACAGCGTCAGCGCGCCGCGGCTCGCGTCCGGCGTGACCACGTAAGCCTCCGACCCGCGCCGATGCAGATAGGCCGCCTTGAAGAACACCTTGCGCCCGATCCGCTGGTCCCACGCGATGGTCCCCACGATGCTTTCCGGCGTCTTCAACGCGCCGTCCACCACTTTCTTGTACGAAACCGGCGGCCCGAGAGGCGCGCCGCCGGGTGCGAAGCGGCTGACGGTCTGCAGGTCGTACTGCGTGAACGCGCCAACGGTCAGCGGCGTGCGCTCGGCGAACTTGCCGAACCCGCCGCGGAGGATCCCTCGCCCCTGCGGCAGCAGGCTGATCGCCAGGCCGGAGCGCGGGGAATAGTTGATGCGCTCGCGCACGCCGTCGCGATCCATGCGAACGCCGAGCTCGACACTCAGCCGATCGCTGATGCGCCAGCGATCCTGCGCAAAGAGGGCGAGCTCGGTGGCGCTCACCTCCGGATGCACGACCGCGGGCAGGTAAGTCGTGCGCTCCGCGAGCGAGCCGTCGAGCCGCAGGACGTCCACCTCGTGGCTGGATGTGTCGCCGTCGAATCGCGAGCGCTGGAGATCGAGGCCGAACTTGAAGACGTGCTTGCCCGACCACCCGTCCTTCGTCACCGACAGCGCCTCGACGAGCTGCAGACTGCGGACGTGCCGTTCCTGCTGGTTGAAGAAACGGCCGCTCTGCCCCTGCGGCGCGTAGACCATCGGCAGATCGTCCTGCGTCTTCTGGTTCACCTCGAACCGGCGCAGGGCGAACGTCGACTCGAGGACCGCGTGCGGCGACAGGATCAGCCGGTCGACGACGCCGGCCGAGAATCCTTCCTGCGTGAACGTCGGCGTCGTCTCGGGTGGACGGAACGTGGACATCGTCGCGTTCGTGATCTTGCGCGGAAAGTAGATCACCCCGCCGGTCAGCGCATGCCGCGGCGAGATCACCACGTCGAGCCGCGTGAACGAGTCGAAGCTGTCGAGCCCGAGCGTGGGGTTGCCCGGCAAACCCTTGACCTGCGTCCTGACGTACCGGTACTGCAGGTACTCGCCGAGCAGCAGGCGGTTGCGTTTGAGCGGCCCCGAGATGGAGAGCCGCGGTTCGAACCGGTTGACGTAGAGGAACCCTTTGCCGAAGCGGGGCGCGAGACCGCCCGGGGTGACACTCCACTCCTTCGTGCCTCGTTTCGTCCGGACCTGCGTCACGCTCGTCGAAAAGCGGCCGTACTCGGCGGCAAACGGATTCGACAACACCTCGACCGATTCGACCGCGCCGCTCGGCAGCTCGAGATCGAAGTCGCCGGTGGACGGATCGTTCAGGCTGGCGCTGCTGATCTGGAGGGCGCCGGTCGTCGGCGGGCCGCCTTTGACACGCAGCCGGCCATCCGGACCGCGGATGACGCTCGGCAGCACCGTGAGGAGCGACTGGAAGTCGTCACCCACGAGCGGCTGGACGTCCATCCTGGCGCCCGTGAGGACATCGCTCACGGCCACGGGCTGCATGCTCTCGGTCGGCGAGTTCGCGGGCACGACCACGTCCACGCTTTCGCGGACGAACGTGAGCCGCATCTCCACGAGCACCTGTTCGGTCGATCCGGCGCGGACGGTGAACGGCGTGGACTCGCCGTCGGCAAAACCCTCTCGCACGGCCTGCACGAGATAGCGGCCGGTGGGTACGTCCGGGAACGTCACCTGGCCGATCGCGTCACTCGTCGTCCGAGCGATGACGATGTTGCCATCCGCATTGCGTAGCGCGACGATCACCCCCGGGATGCGCAACCCCTCCACCGCGATCGTGACCACGACCCGTCCGGGTCCGGTGGCGGTCGAGGGCTTCGCCGGCGCCTGCTGCGCGGCGCCGGCCTGGACTCGAGTGGCCGCGGATCGGGCGCGGTCCGGCGGAAGCCCGAACGCCAGGCTGGCGAGGCTGAGCGTCGATACGGTCAGGACGGTGATCAAGCGGCGCATGGTGCTCATGACGCAGCGAGGCCGAGTGAGGCCGCGCCACGCGGTTCGCGTTAGGATAGCGGACGAATGTCTCCGCTCGCCACGCTTTCGCCTGACGACCTCAACGCGTTTCGCCACCGGATGCAAGGCCGCTACGACGCATTCAAGCAGCGGGGCCTCAAGCTCGACCTCACCCGCGGCAAGCCGTCGAGCGAGCAGCTCGACCTGTCGAACGCCCTGCTCACGCTTCCCGGCGGACACGACTACCTCGCGGCCGACAAGAGCGACGCGCGTAACTACGGCCTGCTGCAGGGATTGCCGGAACTGCGCGCGCTGTTTGCGCCGCTCTTCGGCGCCGTGCCGTCGCAGGTGATCCTCGGCGACAACTCGAGCCTGGCGCTGATGCACGACGCGGTCGCGTACGCCCTGCTCAAGGGAACGGTCGGCAGTCCGCGCCCGTGGTCCACCGAATCACGCGTGGCGTTTCTGTGTCCCGTACCCGGCTACGACCGGCACTTCGCGATCTGCCAGGACTTCGGCATCGACATGATTCCGGTGGCGCTCGGTGACGACGGGCCGGACATGGATGCGGTGGAGCGGCTGGTCGCGGCGGATGCGGCGATCAAGGGCATGTGGTGCGTGCCGAAGTACAGCAACC
>Ga0111538_10000244_pt1 | contig 68195 bp, 71 predicted proteins | sample SoiMethybrSBSTD1_FD_79669 | JGI IMG/M metagenome (GOLD analysis project Ga0111538, IMG submission 79669) | Bulk soil microbial communities from a Populus tree surrounding site in Tennessee, USA - Soil MetaG P. TD hybrid SBSTD1 (version 2)... | ecosystem: Environmental > Terrestrial > Soil >...
CGGGGACGACCACGAGCACCGAGCCCTGCTCGCCTTCCCCCTCGGGCTCGCTCACCGTCACCGACGAGACCTTGGCCGGAGACAGCGCGCGCGACACGAAGGCGGCGGGATCCGGCGCCCACTCGACGATGTCGATCTTCTCGCCCCGCAGCTCGCGGCTGATGACCTGGATGCGGGTGCCGCGCAGTCCCACGCAGGCCCCGATGGGATCCACGTCTCGCTTCGTCGAGGCGACGGCGACCTTCGCCCGCTCGCCCGCTTCACGCGCCGCGGCCCGCACCTGCACGATGCCCTCTGCGATCTCGGGGATCTCCGCCTCGAAGAGCCTGGCGAGGAAGCCCGGATGCGTGCGCGAGAGCATGATCTGCGGGCCCTTGGCAGTCTTCTTCACCTCGAGCACGTAGGCGCGCACGCGGTCGCCGGGATTGTAGCGCTCGCCGGGAATCTGCTCGCGCTCCGTGATCACGCCCTCCGCCTTGCCCAGCTCCACGATCACGTTCCGCTTCTCGATCCGGTGCACGACGCCGCGGACGATCTTGCCCTCCTTGTCGATGAAGTCGGAGTAGATCGCGTCCCGCTCCGCGTCGCGCACGCGCTGCAGGATCACTTGCTTGGCGGTCTGGGCGGCGATGCGGCCGAACTCCTGCGGAGGCAGCTCCACCTCGATCTCGTCGTCCAGCTCGGCGTCGCGGTTGAGCGCGCGGGCCTCGGCCAGGCGGATCTCGAGCTTGGGATCGCTGACCATCTCCACGACCTTCTTCCGGGCGAACACCTGCAGCGAGCCGGTGTGGCGGTCGAGGTGCATGCGGACGTTGTCCGCCACGCCCATCGTCTTCTTGGACGCCGACAGCAAGGCGGACTCCAGCGCCTCGAAGAGGACCTCGACTCCGATCCCCTTCTCGTTGCCGATCTGCTGAATGACGTAGATGAGCTCTTTGTTGATCACGACCCACCCTGCCTCTTCTTGAACACCGCGGGCTCCAGCCGCGCCTTGCTCAGGAGTCGCCGCGGCACCGCGCACGGCCCGCTCCCCGCCTCTTCCACCGTCAGCGACTCCGGCGTGACCGCGACGAGCACACCCGTGAGCTCACGGCGCCCGTCGAGCGGCTCACGCACCCAGCAGTGCACCTCCCGTCCCACCGCCCACGCGAACTCCCGATCCTTCTTGAGCTCGCGGTCCAGGCCCGGGGACGACACCTCGAGATCGTACGGCTCGGGAATGAGGCCGGACACGTCCAGCACGTCGCCCATCTCCCGACTGAAGCGCTGGCAGTCGGCGATTCCGACGCCACCGGGCTTGTCGACGTAGAAGCGAAGGACCCAGCGGCGGCCCTCGCGGCGCCACTCCGCATCCACCAGGGACAGCCCGTGCGCCTCGAGGACCGGGGATGCCACGGCTTCGACGCGGCTGAGTCGCCCTTCCAGATCGCTCACCGCTCGTTAGCCCCCAAAATCCTCAAGAAAAAAAGTGGGCAGAGCCCACTTTTGGCGACACTTTAGCACACGCGGGGGGACCCCGCAACAGGGGGCCGGGGGAGAAACGGATCAGGCGCGCGCCAGGCGGGCGGCGGTCTCCTTCACGGCAGGCAGCACGTCGGCACGGGGGACTTTCCGGTCCTCGCGGGTGGCCCGCTCGCGAATTTCCACCACTCCATCCTTGACGAGACCCTGCCCGACGGTGATCCGGATGGGACACCCGAGGAGGTCGGCGTCCTTGAACTTCACCCCGGCGCGCTCCTCGCGGTCGTCCATGAGCACCTCGAACCCGGCCTCAGTCAGCTCGCGATACATGGCTTCCGCCGCGGCGGTCTGCGTGTCGTCCTTGCCCGCAATCGGCACCAGGTGGACCTGGAACGGGCAGATGGACCACGGCCAGATGATCCCGTCGGCGTCGTGGCGTTGCTCGACGGCGGCGGCGGCGATGCGCGCAGGCCCGATCCCGTAGGAGCCCATCACCACCGGCTTCTGCTGGCCCTGCTCGTCGAGGTACATCGCGCCGAGCCTGGACGAGTACGTGGTGCCCAGCTTGAAGATGTTCCCGATCTCGATGACCCGCTCGACGGCCAGCGGCTTCCCACACCGGGGACAGGCCTCGCCTGGGAGGGCGACCTGGAGATCCACGAACTCGGCGGGGAAATCCGACCCCGGCGCCACTCCGACGAGGTGGTAGCCCTCGCGATTGGCGCCCACCACGAATCGCCCGCCGCGCAGCGACTCGTCGGCCAGCACCCGGACACCGGCGGGAGCCTTGACGGGGCCCACGGAGCCGGGCATCACACCCAGTTGCGTCTTCATTTCCTCGGGATGGCCGGGCCGCGCCTCGCCGCCTAGGGCACGCGCGAGCTTCCGCTCGTGGAGCGCATGGTCGCCCCGCACCAGCGCCAGCACCGGTCCCTTGGGTCCGATGAAGAAGAGGGACTTGATGGTGAGCGCCGGATCGATCCGCAGCTGGGTCGACACTTCCGTAATGGTCTTCGCCCCCGGAGTGGCGACCTCCGCGGGTGCGCTCCAGGGCGCGTCGGGCGTGCCGGGAACCCCCCGGGCCAGCTCCACGTTGGCCGCGTAGCCGCAGGCCGCGCAGAGGGCCACGTCGTCCTCGCCCGCCGCGCTGGGCGCCATGAACTCGTGCGAGCCGGAGCCGCCCATCATGCCGGGGTCGGAGTCGACCACGATGTAGCGCACGCCGCAGCGCTCGAAGATTCGGCAGTAGGCGTCGTGGTGCGCGCGATACGAGCGGTCCAGGGCCTCCACGTCCGGGTCGAGGGTGTAGGAATCCTTCATGAGGAATTCGCGCGTGCGCAGCACGCCGGAGCGCGGCCGGGCCTCGTCCCGCTCCTTGGTCTGGATCTGGTACCAGATCTGCGGCAGGTCGCGATAGGAGCGGATCTCCTTGGCCGCGAGCCAGGCAATGACCTCCTCATGCGTCATCCCCAGGCACATGTCGCGACCGTAGCGATCCTTCAAGCGAAACATCTCCGCCCCGATGGCGTCCCAGCGCCCCGACTGCTGCCAGATCTCCGCGGGGTGGAGCACCGGCATCGAGATCTCCTGCCCACCGATCCGGTTCATCTCCTCGCGGACGATGCCGTTGACCTTGTCGAGCACCCGGACACCGAGCGGCAGGTACACGTAGAGGCCGGCCGCGAGCTGGCGCACCAGGCCCGCCCGGACCATGAGGCGATGACTCACCGCCTCCGCGTCGGCGGGATCGTCGCGTAGCGTCGGGATGAGGGCGCGCTTCCAGCGCACCGTGTTCAGGCTCCGGCGGGCTTGCCGGCGGAGGCGGCCGGGACCTTGTTGGGGCCGGGCACGCCGGGGTCGTAGACGAGACGCGCCACCGGCTTTCCGCCCAGGATGTGCGACTGGACGATCTCGGCGAGATCGGACTCCTGCACGCCGTGGTACCAGACGTTGTCGGGGTAGGTCACGATCATCGGGCCGTGGCCGCACTGGGAGAAGCAGCCCGCCTTGTTGATCCGCACCTCGGCGTGCTTCCCCGCGGTGGCGACGGCGGTGCGCAGGGTCTTCACGAACTTCTCGACGTCACCCTGCTGCGGGCAGGTCTCGCCGGAGGTGCAGACGAAGACGTGGCACTTGTACTGTCCCATGACGGAGGGCCCTCGCTTGCGTTAGCGGAAGAATCGCAGCACGTCGATCCGCACCAGATCGTTGTAGACGGCGAACACCATCAGCATGAGCAGCAGGACGAACCCCACCTGCTGGGCGACTTCGCGCTTCCGCACCGAGAGCGGACGCCCGAGCACCGCCTCGCAGACGAAGAAGAGCAGATGCCCACCGTCCAGCATGGGCACGGGCAGAAGGTTCAGCAGGGCCAGGTTCACGCTGATCACCGCAGTGAAGAACGCCAGGCTGGGCAGCCCGTGACGGGCCTGCTCGCCCGCGGCCTGCGCGATCTGGATGGGACCGCCGATGTTCGAGCGGTCGAGCTGACCCACCACGATCTTCCAGAGCCCCACCGCGGTGAGGGTGGTGACCTCGGCGGTCTTCTCGACCCCGTCGCGGATCGCCGCCACCGGGTTCGAACGCACATAAGTGGTCGCGGGCTGGGGGCTGATCCCGATGCGCCCCACCGTGGTCTCCTTGCCATCAAGACCCCGGTCCTTCACCGCCTTCGGCGTGAGCGTGACGGTCAGCGTGTCGCTCCCGCGTCGCACCTCGAGGCGCGTGGGTTGATCGGCCCGCTTGCTGATCGTGTCGGCGAGATCGCTCCACGTGACAACGGGACGACCTTCGATGGAGAGCACGGTGTCGCCGGAGCGCAGGCCCGCCTGCGCGGCCGGGTAGCCCGCCACGGCATCGCCGATGGTGGCCGCAACGTGGGGGATGATGCCGAGGTCCCACACCTCGCGCTCGTCACCGAAGACATCCTTCTCCATGACGCGGGTGGGCGCGATGGTGAGGCGGCGCTCCGCCCCCGTCGGCCCGGTGATCGTGAGGTCGAACGATTTCCCTTGCCCATCGCGGACCAGTCGAGCGATCTCGTCCCAGTACTCGACCGGTTGTCCATCGAGAGCGCGGATGCGGTCGCCCGGCGCGAGGCCCGCCTTCGCCGCCGCGCCCTCGGCCACCACCCCGCCCACCACCGCAGGCAGCGTGGGACGCCCCACGATCATGTACACGAGGGCGAAGATCACCGCGGCGAGGACGAAGTTCATTCCCGGCCCCGCGAACACGATGAGGAAGCGCGCCATGAGCGGTTTCCCGTTGAAGGCCCGCGCCGGATCCACGCTGGGACCGGCGCCGCCCTCCAGGGGGTTCTCGTCGTCCCCCATCATCTTCACGTAGCCGCCCATGGGAATTGCGGAGAGGCAGTACTCGGTCTCCGGCCCCCGATACCGCCACAGCACGGGCCCGAAGCCGATGGAGAAGCGCTCCACCCCCACGCCCGTCAAGCGGGCCACGACGAAGTGGCCTAGCTCGTGGATCACGATGAGGATGCCGATGACGACGATGAAGGCGAGGACAGACGTCATGCTGCGGCTCCTGCGGGCAGCCAGCCCGCCACCAGGCGACGCGTCTCCGCATCGACGGCCACGCAGGTCTCGATGTCGTCGAGCCGGCGGTGAGGCACGGTGTCGAGCGCCCGCGCGATCAGGGCGGGGATCTGCACGAAGCGAATGCGCCCGGCGAGGAAGGCGGCGACCGCGACCTCGTTGGCGGCGTTGAGTGCGACCGGCGCGATCCCGCCCGCCACCAGCGCGCGGCGAGCGAGGGCGAGGCACGGGAAACGGTCGGCGTCGGGCTCCTCGAAGGTGAGGGCGGCGAGCTTGGTGAGATCGAGCCGCTCCGCAGCGGCGGGGAGCCGTCCCGGGTAGGTGAATGCGTAGAGGATCGGAATCCCCATGTCGGCGACACCGAGCTGGGCGATCACGGAGCCGTCCACGTACTCCACCATCGAATGAATGATGGACTGCGGATGCACGATCACCTGCACCTGCCCGGGCTCGAAATCGAACAGCCAGCGCGCCTCGATGACCTCCAGCCCCTTGTTCATGAGGGTGGCGGAATCCACCGTGATCTTGGCGCCCATCTTCCACGTGGGATGGTTCAGGGCCTGGTCCACCGTGACATGCTCCAGCTCGGCCTTCGGCATGCGGCGGAATGGCCCACCCGATGCGGTCAGGAGAATGCGGTGCACCTCCGAGCGGTTGTGGCCCACCAGGCACTGGAAGATCGCGCTGTGCTCGGAATCCACCGGAAGCATCGCGACCCCGTGCGCGCGGGCGGCCGCGGTCATGAGCGCGCCCGCCATCACCAGGGGTTCCTTGTTCGCGAGCGCCACCGTCTTGCCCGCCCGGATGGCGGCCATGGTCGGGAGCAGGCCCGCCCCGCCCACGATCGCGGACAGCACGAGGTCGGCGGGCAGCTCGCCCGCGAGCGCGGCGAGGCCAGCTTCTCCACGCAGGATCTCGGGGTGCGGCCGGGGCAGCAGCCGCGCCACCGCGTCCACCGCCTCGGCATTGGCGAGCGCGAGCGCGCGCGGACGATGCTTGAGGCAGAGATCGGCCACCAGCTCCGGGTTCGAGCCGCGTGCGGCGAGGCCTTCCACGCGGAAGTCGCCGGGGAACTGATCCACGATCTCGAGCGCGCGGCGCCCCACCGAGCCGGTGGCGCCGAGGAGGATCAGCCGCTTCATGACGCCCCCCGCACGTGCACGGCGTAGTAGAAGAGCACGGGCGTATTGAAGAGCAGGCTGTCGATGCGATCGAGCATACCGCCGTGGCCGGGAATGAGCCGGCCGGTGTCCTTCACCCCCACGCTCCGCTTGAGCGCCGATTCGACCAGGTCGCCCACCTGCCCCACCACGCCGAGCATCGCGCCCACGAGGACGGCCCCCGACAGAGGCAGCGCGGGAAAGAACCAGGCGCGCGCGATCAGCGCGGCGAGAACCGAGATCACGAGCTGGGCGGCGGCGCCTTCCACCGTCTTCTTGGGGCTCACGAGCGGGGCGAGAGGGTGCCGCCCCGCCGCGGAACCCACGAGGTAGGCGGCGGTCTCTCCGAGCCACGTGACCCACACGAGGAGCAGCACCCACTCCTTGCCGGCCCCGAGATCGCGCAGCCAGAAGGCGTAGCCGAGCAGCCAGTTCACGTAGGCGATCCCGAACGCGGTCACCGTCATCCCCTGCCAGTGGATGTGTCCGTCGCGGGGCGGCCACAGCACCGCGCAGAGGGTCAGCAGCAGCACGCCGGTGAACGCGAAGCGCTCCGAGATCGGCAGCGCGAAGCTCGCCGTCACCAGGGTGCCGCCCACGAGCCCGAGGACGCGGAACACGCGGATGCCCGCCCGCTCGAACATGCCGGTGAGCTCCCACTGGCACAGGGACGCGATCAGGACCACGGTCGCCCCGAACACCCAGATCGGCGCACCCATCACGATCCACACGAAGACGGGCAGGAGCACGAGCGTGCTCAGCACCCGCTTGAGGAGCGCCGCCCCCCGGGAAGCCATCGGCGCGTCGGCAGGAAGGGGCACGCCGCTCGCTTCCGCCATCACACCCGCCCGAAGCGGCGGTCGCGGCGCTGATAGTCGGCGACCGCCACACAGAGGTCGCGTCCGCCGAAGTCGGGCCACAGCGTCGGCGTCACCCACAGCTCGGTGTACGCGATCTGCCACAGGAGGAAGTTCGACACGCGCATCTCGCCGCTGGTGCGGATCAGGAGATCGGGGTCCGGTATGCCGTCGGTGTAGAGCGCCCGCGACACCGCCGCCTCGTCGATCTCGCCGGGATCGCGCGCGCCGCCGCGCACCTCCTCGGCGAGCCGCCGGACCGCGTCCACCAGCTCGTCGCGAGCCCCGTAGTTCAGCGCGAGCACGAGAGTCAGGCCGGTGTTGGCGGCGGTCTCCGCCACGACGTGGTCCACGCGGCGGCGCACTCGCGGGGGAATCCCGTCAGGACGGCCGATGACGCGGAACCGGACGTTCTTGGCCTGCAGATCGGGCAGCTCCCCGTCGATGGTCCGCTCGAGCAGCGTCATCAAGAACGACACCTCGTTCTCGGGACGCTGCCAGTTCTCCGAGGAGAACGCATAGAGCGTGAGGTACTCCACGCCCAGCTCGCCCGCGACGCGCACCGTTTCCCGCACCGCCTTCACGCCCTGATGATGGCCGGCCACGCGAGGCAGCCCGCGGCGGGTTGCCCACCGGCCGTTGCCATCCATGATGATGGCGATGTGGCGGGGGCGCGGGCGCGCCAGCACGCGCACGCGCAGCTCGTCCTCGGGAAGCCGCGAGAGGTCGGTGACGGCGGCTCGGGAGGCGGGAGTGAACGCCATATCCTCGAATTTTACCGGAGGGTCCGGTATGCCGCCAGCAAAAACCGGAGTTTGACGAGGCGCAGCCGCAGACGAGCGGTATGTCCCACTAGAGCGCGAGCACCTCGGCTTCCTTCTTCTTCGAGAGCTCGTCGACCCGACCCACGAACTTGTCGGTCGTCTTCTGGATGGTGTCATGGCCGCGCCGCTCTTCGTCCTGCGACACCTTCTTGTCCTTCGCGAGCGCCTTCAACTTGTCGTTGGCCTCACGCCGGACGTTCCGGATCGCCACCCGCGCGTCCTCCGCGAACTTGTGCACCGTCTTGGCGAGCTGCTTGCGCCGGTCCTCGGTGAGGGTCGGGAGGGTGAGACGGATCACCTTGCCGTCGTTGGCGGGCGTGAGACCGAGGTCCGACTTCGAGATGGCTTTCTCGATGTTGTGCATCTGGCTCGTGTCCCAGGGCTGGATCAACAGCGTCTTCGGATCCGGCACCGAGACGGAAGCCAGCTGATTGATCGGGGTCATGTTGCCGTAGGCTTCGACCCGAAGCGAGTCTAGGAGCGCGGTGTTGGCGCGTCCCGTGCGCACTCCGCCGAACTCGCGGGTGAGCAGGTCCACCGCCGCCTGCATGCGCGTCTCCATGTCCTTGAGCAAGGCTTCGTGCATGGCGCTCACTCCTTGGGGGGGCCGGCCTCGGCGGACACCACCGAGCCCACCGGCTCGCCCATCACGATCCTGCGGATATTGCCGCTGCGGGTGAGGTCGAACACCACGATGGGAAGCTTGTTCTCCATGCAGAGCGAGATCGCGGTGGTGTCCATCACCTGGAGCCCGCGATTGAGGACCTCGATGTAGCCGATGCGGGACAGCTTGGTCGCGGTAGGATCCTTGGCGGGATCCGCGGTGTAGATCCCGTCCACCTTGGTCGCCTTGAGAATGGCCTCGGCGCCGATCTCCACCGCGCGCAGCGCGCCCGCGGTGTCCGTGGTGAAGAACGGGTTGCCGGTGCCCGCGGCGAACACCACCACCCGGCCCTTCTCGAGGTGGCGGATGGCGCGGCGGCGAATGTATGGCTCCGCCACCGCCCGCATCTCGATGGCGGAGAGCACCCGGGTGGGCACGCCCGCCTTCTCGATGGCATCCTGGAGGGCGAGGGCGTTGATCACGGTGGCGAGCATACCCATGTAGTCGCCGGTGGCGCGCTCCATCCCCCCCGCGCTGGCGGCGAGCCCGCGGAAGATGTTGCCGCCCCCGATCACCACCGCGATCTGCACACCCAGGTCGACCACCTCGCGGATTTCCCCCGCGATGCGGGCCTGAGTGTCCGGATCGATGCCGTAGCCCCGGTTGCCCGCGAGGGCCTCGCCCGAGACCTTCAACAGGATCCGGCGGTAGGCAGCCGGCAACTACGCGCCCTCGCCCACCTGGAAGCGCGCGAAGCGCTTGAGCACGACGCGCTCCCCCATCTTGGCGGTCGCCTGGTCCACCATGTCCTTGATCCGGAACTTGCCGGTGGCGTCGCGGATGAAGGGCTGGTCGAGCAGGCACTGCTCGGCGTAGAACTTCTCGAGCTTGCCTTCGATGATCTTCTCGAGCACTTGGGGCGGCTTCTTCTGGTCGGCCATCTGCTCGCGGTAGATCTCGCGCTCCTTCTCGATCACCGCCACGGGCACCTGCTCACGCGAGACGTACGATGGGTTGGCCGCCGCCACTTGCATGGCGATGTCCTTCACGAGCTGCTGGAAATCTTCGGTGCGGGCCACGAAGTCGGTCTCGCAGTTGATCTCCACCAGCACCCCGATCTTCGCGCCGGGGTGGATGTAGGCGTGCACCACCCCGTCCTTGGCCTCGCGGTGCGCCTTCTTGGCCGCATCGGCGAGGCCCTTCTTGCGCAGAAACTCCACCGCGCCCGCGAGGTCTCCCTTGGAGGAGTCCAGCGCGGCCTTGCAGTCCATCACTCCCGCTCCGGTACGCTCCCGGAGCTCCTTCACCATCTCGGCGGCAGATGCCATGCGAGTCGGTCTCCCTAGGCGCCAGACTCGGCCGACGCGCTCATCTCCGCTTCCGTCACCACCGGCAGATCCGGCGAGTCGGGGATTTCCTCCGACTCTTCCTTGGCCAAGCTGCCCCGCCCCTCGTTGATGGCGTCGGCCATGCGGGCGGTGATCAGCCGGACCGCGCGGATGGCGTCGTCGTTGCCGGGAATCGGATAGTCGATGACGGTGGGGTCGCAGTTGGTGTCCACGATGGCCACGATGGGAATGGCCAGCCGCCGCGCTTCCTCCACGGCGATGTCTTCCTTCTTGGGGTCGATGATGAACACCGCGGAGGGCAGCCGGTCCAAGTTCTTGATCCCCACCAGCGCCTTCTCGAGCTTCTCCCGCTCGCGCTCCAGCCCCAGCACTTCCTTCTTGGGCAGCCGCTCGTACTCGCCGGTCTCCTTCATCTCGTCGAGCTTCTTGAGGCGCGCGATGGACTTCCGGATGGTGGCGAAGTTGGTGAGGGTGCCCCCCAACCACCGGTGGTTCACGTAGAACATCCCACAGCGCGCCGCCTCCTCCAGCACCGCCTCCTGGGCCTGCTTTTTCGTGCCCACGAAGAGGACGGAGCCGCCCTCGGCGGCGAGGTCCCGCATGAAGGCGTACGCCTCGCGGAACTTCTTCAGGGTCTTCTGCAGGTCGATGATGTAGATGCCGTTGCGCTCCCCGAAGATGTACTTCTGCATCTTGGGGTTCCAGCGCTTGGTCTGGTGGCCGAAGTGCACCCCGGCCTCCAGCAGCTCCTTCATGGTCAGCGCGGCCATAGTTCCGTCCTTTCGGTTCGCCTCCGACCGTCGAGCGGCGGCGACCCCGGGCGGGGCCCTCCGCACTCCCCCGCCCGGCCATTCCGGCGCGGCAGCGGGGACCGAATCTCGCGGTCGTGCGTGGTGATACTGCCTACGTCGTGTACTTCGAGTTTAGCCGAACGTACTCCTCGGTGAGGTCCGAGGTCCACACCGAGTCTTCCCCGTGGCCCAGCCCGAGGTCGATCGTGATGCTGTACTCAGCGCCGCGCATGATGCCCTCGACGCGGTCCATCTTGACTCCGGCCCGAAGGGTCCCCTTCTCGACCAGGCGCTCCTCGCCGATCTGGATACCCACCCGCTCGGGGGCGATCCGCGCCGCCGACTGCTTGCCGAGCGCCATCATGATGCGCCCCCAGTTGGGATCGGCCCCGCAGATGGCGGTCTTGACCAGCGGTGAGTTGCCCACGCTGCGCGCGGCGATGAGGGCCTCGCGGCGCGTCCGCGCGCCCGTCACCCGGATCTCCACGAGCTTGGTCGCACCCTCGCCGTCCTGCACGAGCATCCGCGCCAGCCGTCCGGCCACCGCCTCGAGCGCGGCGCGGAACTGGGCGAGCCCGCGGCCGCCGCGCTCGAGGGGCGCGTTCTCCGCGAGGCCGTTGGCGAGCACCGCCACCGTGTCGCTGGTGGACTCGTCTCCGTCCACGGTGACGCGGTTGAAGGAGCGGTCCATCGCGCGCCGGAGCGAGGTCTGCAGCGCATCGGCGGCGATCACCGCGTCCGTGGCAAGGAAGCAAAACATCGTGGCCAGGTGCGGCTCCAGCATGGCCACGCCCTTGGCGATGCCGCCGATCGTCACCGGACGACCGCCCACCTCCACGCGAAGGGCGGCCTCCTTGGCGATGGTGTCGGTGGTCATGATCGCCTCGGCGGCGCTGCGGCCGCCCTGGGGCGAGAGGGCCTTCACCAGCTTGGGCAGCGCGGGACGCACCTTGTCCATCGGCATGGGCTGCCCGATGACGCCGGTGGCGGCGATGAGCACACGCTGCGGCGGGATGCGCAGATGCTCGCCGACGATCTTCGTCATCTCGCGCGCGTCCCGTATCCCCTGCTCGCCCGTGCACACGTTGGAGTAGCCGGACGAGGCCACGATGGCCTGGGCCTGGCCGCCCTTGATGTGGTCGCGCGAGACCTGCACCGGGGCGCCCTTCACCTGATTCGTGGTGAACACGGCGGCAGCGCGGGCCGGCGAGGAGGAATAGATGAGGGCGAGGTCCTTCTTCCCGCTGGGCTTGATGCCGGCGGTGATCCCGGCGGCGAGGATACCGGGAACGGCGGTGATGCCGCCGTCGAGCCACTGGAAATCGCTCATGAGCCCGGCGCGCCGCTTACGGGTACACGGGGGGCGCTTCGAGCCCGCTCCGCTCGTCCCACCCCATCATCACGTTCAGGTTCTGGATGCCGTTCGCCGACCCGCCCTTGCCGAGATTGTCGAGAGCGGAGAGGCAGACCGCCCGCCGCGTGCGGGGGTCGGCGACCACGGTGACGTCGCAGAAGTTCGAGCCCACGATGTGCCGGGTGGTCGGCCGCTCGCCCTCGGGCAGCACCCGCACGAAGGGCTCGCCCGCGTAGAACTCGGTGTAGAGGGCGATGAGATCCGCGGTGCTTACGCTCTTGGTCAGGGGCACCGACGCGGTGGTGAAGAGCCCGCGGTTGAGCGGAACCAGGTGCGGCGTGAACGCCACCAGCACGGGGGCGCCGGCGAGCCCCGACATCTCCTGCTCCATCTCCGGCGTGTGGCGGTGGGTGGCCATGCCGTAGGCCTGCACGTTCTCGTTGGCCTCGGTGTAGAGGTACATGGGGTCGATCTTCCGCCCCTGGGCGCCCGCCCCCGTCACGCCCGACTTCCCGTCGACGACGATGCCCTCGCGCGCGCCGAGCCCGCTCTTCATGAGCGGCGCGGTGGCGAGGATCGCCCCCATGGGATAGCAGCCCGGGGAGGCGACCAGGCTCGCCTGGGCCACCGCCTTCCGGTGCAGCTCGGGCAGCCCGTACACCGCCTCGGCGAGGCCGGACGCGTCGATGTGCGGCGCCTTGTACCACGTCGTGTACAGCGAGGCGTCGCGCAGTCGATAGTCGGCGGAGAGGTCGATGACCTTGCGCCCCTGGCGGCGTAGCACGGGGACCGCGCGCTGGGACTCCATGTGAGGCAGCGCGAGGAAGATCAAATCCGCGTCGGCGGCGAGGCGCTCCGCGTCGACCTCCTGGAACACGAGGGGCGACAATCCGCGGAAGTGCGGGTACACCGTGTCGAGCCGCTCGCCGGCCAGACGCTCGGAGGTCACCGCAGTCAGCTGCACCTTGGGATGAACGGAGAGCAGGCGCAGCAGCTCCGCCCCCATGTACCCGCTCGCTCCCGCGACCGCGACGCGCAGCATGGACCCGCTCCTTACCGCTTCGAATACTGGAACTTCGACCGGGCGCCGGGCTGGCCGTACTTCTTGCGCTCCTTCATTCGCGGATCACGCGTCAGGAGCCCGGCGCGCTTGAGAGCCTGGCGCAGCTCGAGATCGAACTCGAGCAGCGCGCGAGCGATGCCGTGGCGCACCGCGCCCGCCTGTCCGGTGGGACCGCCGCCGCCCACGTTAATGTTGGCGTCGAACTGGCCCAGGGTATTGGTCAGCTGGAGCGGCTGGCAGATGATCATGCGCAGCGTCTCACGGGGGAAGTAGTCCTCGAAGGGCCGCTGATTGACGCGGATCGCGCCCGAGCCCGGCCGGAGCCAGACGCGCGCCACCGAGGTCTTCCGCCGGCCGGTGCCGTAATACGTGCTCGCCGATGCTGCCATAGGACTCCTTACTTGCTCGTGCGCCCCGCCGCGGCCAGCGGCTCGGGCTTCTGGGCGGCGTGAGGATGGTCCGCGCCGCGATAGACCTTGAGTTTCTTGGACATCGCCCGGCCGAGGCGCCCCTTGGGCAGCATCCCCTGCACCGCCCACTCGATCACGCGCTCGGGATGGGTGCGGATCATCTTGTCGGCGCTCACCTCGCGCAGCCCCCCGATGTAGCCGGTGTGCCAGCGATAGGTCTTCTCCGTCATCTTCCGCCCCGTGAGCTGCACCTTCTCCGCGTTGATCACCACCACGTGATCACCCACGTCGAGATGGGGAGAAAATGTCGGCTTGTGCTTGCCGCGCAGGATGGTGGCGACCTGAGTCGCGAGGCGGCCCAGCACGCGGCCCTCGGCGTCCACCAGGAACCACTTCCGGTCGATCGGGTCTTCCTTCGGCATGACGGTCGGCATGAATCCTCCGTGAGATCGGCAACACGTCATGTTATGGGCCGACCTGATTTCTGTCAACCGTTACGTACGTTTCTCTTGCGCCCAGGCTTCGCCGAGGCCCCCGCCGGCAGGGTCTTCCCGGGCCAGGGGCAGAGCGCCCGCACTCCACATTCCGGGCACTTGGGGGCCCTGGCGTGGCAGGTCCGCCGACCGTGCCAGATCAGAAGGTGGCTCGCATGCGTCCACTTCGGCCGGGGAATGAGGGCGCACAGGTCGTCGTGGATGTCGTCCGCCTCGGTCTTCCGCGTGAGCCCGAGACGCTGGGACACCCGCGTGACATGGGTGTCCACCGGAAAGGCCGGGATCCCGAAGGCGTTCCCCAGGACCACATTGGCGGTCTTACGGCCCACGCCGGGCAGTGCGGTGAGCTCGTCGAGGGTCTGCGGGACTTCTCCCCCGTGGCGCTCGACGAGAGCCTTCGCCATTCCGAGGATCGCGCGCGCCTTGGCCTTGTAGAAGCCGGTCGAATAGATCTCGCGCTCGAGCCGCGCGGAGGGGATCGCCGCCCACTCCTTCGCGGTGCGATAGCGTGGGAACAGCTCGGCGGTCACGAGGTTCACGCGCTGGTCGGTGCACTGGGCGGAGAGGATGGTCGCCACGAGCAACTCGAGGGGGGTGCTCGAATCCAGCTCGATGCGCGCATCGGGGTACATGCGGCCGAGCAGGGTCAGAATGCGGGCGGCGCGGGCCTTGCGCGCCTCGGCAGATTCGGCCATGACGTGTCCTTTCTCAGCCGGCCGGGCTCGCCGCGATCTCGAGGCGGCCGGGCGCGACCCGAATGGTGCCGAGGCTGACGGGCACCGGAAGCTTTCGGAGACGCGGCGTGGGGTCGAGGTGCCGGACGATCCAGCGCACGAGCAGATCGGGCAGCGCCACGCCGCCGAGGCGCACGTCGTCGATGATCAGCGAGAAGGGCGCCTCGTCCTGCCCCGGGCCGAACTGGAGCCGCGCCGCCAGTGAAGGCCCGCGTGTGAAGCCGGTGGTGACCCACGCCGCGCCGTCGCCGAGGGTGAGCGTTGCGTGGCTCAGCCCCTTCTGGGCGCGCACGAACGCGAGGAGATCCGCCTCGTCAACGCGAAGCCGCTCGACGCGGATATGCTCGATGTCGAGCACCTCGAGGCGCCCGGTCGCGGCAAGCCGGCCCGGATTCACCCGAACACCCGAGGCGATGACCCGGATCGAGTGGACGCGCAGCGGCGCCCGCCCACGGGTTAGCTCTCCCACCACGGCCGAGTCGGCCTCGAGGACCACGCGATCGACGTCCCCGCGCAGGAGGCGCTCTGCGCCGTACTCCGCCTGGATCGTCATGCCTTCCGGCTCGCGGACGAAGTCGGCGAGCCCCTCGGCGGCGGCCGCGCGCAGGCGGGCCGCGAGCGCGTCCGCGCCCATGCTCGTGACCGGCGCCGGCCGTCGCACGCGCACCATGCCCCGGCTACCGTCGGGCAGCGAGAACTCCGCGGTGACGGGAAAGGCGGCGGCCAGCCATGGATCGGTCTCGAAGTCGCGCATGATCCGCGTGGGCTTGTCGGAGGCGGCGTCGGGGCCCTGATCGCCGGTCTTCAGGATGGCCACGTCGACACCGAAGGGGGCGCCCTCCCAGGCGCGCGTGAAGCGCAGAGGCAGGCGGTCGCGCAATGCCTCGTAGCGGAAGTTCGAGACCGAGAAGTAGTTGTCGTTCGGCACGACCGCGACCCGCCCGCCTTCCGCCGGCGCGGGAGTGGGCAGCGCGCGCAGCACCGCCGCGAGCACCTGACCGTGCCGCCAGTCCCGCCCGTCAGGCGGGTCGGCCATGAGGAGCGGCACGAGGAACATCCGGGTCGGCGGCGAAGGCGGAAGCCCGAACGCGGTGCCGGAGACCTGGAGCACGCCCACGGCCATGCAGGCCGCCCCCAGGGTACGGCGGGCGCGAGGCCCCAGTGCGGCCAGCCCGGCGGCGGCGGCGAGGGCCACCGCGGGCACGAAGGGAAGCGCGTAGCGCAGGTTCTTGTTCTGGATCGCAATGAAGACCGCCCATGGCAGGAGCGCGGTCCACACGAGGGCCCGCGCGCGTGGCATGCGGCGGACCGCCCACACGCCCCACACGGCCAGGAGCCCGGTGAGCGCGCCGACCAGGGGCAGGAACACGCGTGGATAGAAGGCGAGCCCGGTCGACGACATCGCCGGCGGCGACTCGACCGCCTGCTTGAACGACCGGTTGAGGATCTGCAACGGCAGGCCGGCCAATCGGGGCCCATACCATGGCCCCGCCACCAGCAGGCCCACCACGAGGGCGAGGCCGAGACGCCCGAGGCGCGCGCCGCGGGCGGGCGCGCGGATGGCATGCCAGGCCGACCAGGCGAGCGCGGGAAGGAGGTACACCGCGAAGGGGGGCTTGATCATCATCCCTATGCCCAGCGCGAGTCCCAGCACGACCGACCACCCGATCGACGCGAACGCGTTCGCGCGCACGAGCACGTAGAGCGCGATCGCCACGCTGGCGGCGAGCGGGAGATCGAGCTGAAAGCGCAGCAGCGAGAACACCATGAAGGGCGCGGTGGCGAACATGATGGCGGCGATGAACCCCGCCGGCGCGTCGAGCAGCCGGCGCCCCAGGCCCCAGACCGCCAGCGTGCCCGCGACGAGAAAGCCCCACATCACGAGCTGCGCGGTGAGCGGCGTCACCGGCAACAGGAAATAGGCGAGGCCCGTGACGCACAGAACGACCGGCGGATAGAAGCTCGACTTGGCGATGATCTCGGCCACCCGATCATGACCCGGCTCGGCGAGGATGCGATGGCACTCCAGCGCGCGCTCGAGGTGGTTGGCGTGATCCCACTCGGGCGGGCGACGATCCAGCGCCACCCACACCGTCACCACCGCGGCGAGGCCGGCGAGAAGCAGGGCGAGCAAGAGCGCGTGGCGCCGGGTTGCGGGGACGGCCATGGGACGAGGCGCCGCCGCTCAGCGCGGCGCGGCGAGGGCGCGGCGCAGGCTCTCGATGCGGGCGGCCACCTGGCCCATGGGCAAGGGGGCCGCCTCGTGCTCCACGCGCCACACGGGCCAGCGCGGCTGGGGATCACCGGCGAGGCGCGGGATCAGGTGCCAGTGGATGTGGGCCACCTGATTGCCCAGGAGCTCGTAGTTCATCTTCACCGGCTGATACACGCGGGCCAGGGCCTGGGCCATCCGGTTCACGTCCTCGATCATGCGCGCCCGCTCCACCGTGGACAGCTCGTAGAGCTCGGTGGCGTGCCAGCGCAGCACCACCAGCACCCAGCCGGGAAAGAACTGGTCGGGATTGAAGTAGGCGCGGCAGGCGTCGAGGTCGGCGATGAAGAAGTCGCCGTCGCCGGCCACCCGCTCGCAGAGCTCGCAGTCCGCGAGCGTCACCGCGCGCGCTCCGCGAGGAAGCGCCCGAGGCGCGCCAGACCCTGCTCGATGCGCTCGACGGAATTGGCGTAGGCGAAGCGGAGATAGCCCTCCGCGTTCCGGCCGAAGTCAACCCCCGGCGTCACCGCCACGTGAGTCGCCTCGAGAATGTCGAAGGCGAAGCGGAGCGAGTCTGCCGTGAAGGCCCGCGCGTTGGCGAGGGCGTAGAAGGCGCCGGTGGGCAGCGTGGCGACACCGAGGTCGATCGCTCGCAGGCCGTCCACCATGACCCGGCGCCGCTCGTCGAAGATGCGGCGGAAGCGCGCGGCGTCGGGGCCGGCCTCGCGGAGCGCGGCGAGGGCCGCCCACTGGACGAACTCGTTGCTCGAGATGAAGAAGTTTCCGTGGAGCGCGGTGAGGGTGGGCATGAACTCGTGCGGGGCGATCACGTAGCCGCAGCGCCAGCCCGTCATCGCGTAGGCCTTCGAGAACCCGTTCAGCACGAAGGCGCGGTCGGTGAACTCGAGCATGGTGTGCTCGGGCCCCTCGTAGGTGAGCCCGTGGTAGATCTCGTCCGACACGATCCAGGGACCAAGCCGGGCGAGAGCCGCCATGTGCTCGGGCGCCAGCACGGCGCCGGTGGGATTGGCGGGCGAGTTGATGAGGAGCGCGCGCGTGCGCTCCGTGCGGGCCGCCGCCACCGCCTCCGCATGGAGCTGGAAGCCGTCCGCCTCCACGACGTCCACGAACACCGGCTCGGCCTCCGCAAACCGCACGAATTTGGGATAGCAGGCATAATGCGGGTCCGAGAGGATCACCTGGTCGCCGCGCTCGAGCAGGGCGCCGAAGAGCAGCAGCATGGCCGGCGAGGTCCCCGCGGTGATCAGGATCTGGTCCGGTGAGACCCGCACCCGATAGCGCGTCTCGTAGTGCTCGGCGATGGCCTCGCGCAGGGGCAGGATGCCGAGGGTGTGCGCGTAGCGGGTGCGTCCGTCCTTCAGCGCCTTCTCGGCGGCCTCGCGGATGACCGGCGGTGTCTCGAAGTCGGGCTCGCCGAACTCGAGATGGATCACGTCGGCGCCCTCGCGCTCGAGGGCCTGGGCGCGCTGGAACACCTCGACGGCGAGGAAGGGCTCGATCTCCTGCGCGCGCCGGGCGATCATCCGCGCGCCCCCCGCGCGTCGCGCGCGATGCGCAGGCGCGCGGCGACGATCTCCGCGAGCATGCGCGGGCCGTCCTTGAGCACGCCCACCTTGGAGCCGGGCTGATCCGTCCAGTTCACCGGCACCTCGGCGATGCGGTAGCCGCGGCGCTCCGCGCGCAGGATCAGCTCCACGTCGAAGGCGAAGCCCTCCGTGCCCAGGGCACCGAAGAGGTCGTCCGCCACCCCGCCCCGGAGGAGCTTGAACCCGCACTGCGTGTCCACGACCTGCCGGACGCCCAGGGCGCGCGTGATGGCGATGAAGACCCGGCCGGAGAGCCGCCGATGGGGACGGGCGCGCACCACCACCGACGGATCGACGAGGGCGCGCGAGCCCACCGCGAGATCGGCGCCCCACTGCACCGCCGCTTCGAGGCGCTTGATTTCGAGGATCGGCGTGGCTCCGTCGGCGTCGGCCATGAGGCGCAGCGCGCCCCGTGCCTGCAGCATGCCGGTCCGCACCGCGGCGCCCTTGCCCTGGTTCACGGGCCGCGACACCAGGGCGACCGCGGGATGCTCGGCCGCGAGCTCTTGCACCCGCTCCGCAGTGTCGTCCCGGCTGCCGTCGTCGACGACCAGCACCTCGTACGGCTCGCCGTGGCCGTCGAAGTAGGCGACGACGTCACGGAGATAGCGCGGGAGGCGGCGCGCCTCATCGTAGGCGGGAATGACCACCGACCAGCGCGGAACGGGCGAGCGCGGCGCAGGCACCCGGCTCAGAACCAGAGCTGACCATCGGCGCGCCGGCGGCGGCGGGCCACGCCGGTTCGCTGGGCGGCGCGCACCACCTCGCGGGCGACCGCGGGAGCGACTTTCTTGTTGAAGACGCTGGGAATGATGTACTCCGGGCTCAGCTCGGACTTTCCCACGCAGCTCGCGATGGCATGCGCGGCGGCCAGCTTCATCTCGTCGTTGACGGTGCGCGCGCGCGAGTCGAGCAGTCCGCGGAAGAAGCCGGGGAAGCACAGCACGTTGTTGATCTGGTTCGGGTAGTCCGAGCGGCCGGTGGCGAGCACGCGGACGTGGCGCTCCGCCTCCTCGGGGCGAATCTCGGGGTCGGGATTGGCCATCGCGAACACCACACGATCGCGCGCCATGCTGCGCAGGTCCTTGACGCTGAGGATGTTCGGCACGCTGAGCCCGATGAACACGTCGGCGCCCTTGACGGCGTCGGCCAGCCGCCCGCGGACGTTGTGCGGATTGGTGGCCTCGGCGACCCAGCTCTTCATGAAATCCATACCCACCGCCCGGCCGCGGTGGATGGTGCCGTGCTCGTCCACGCCGATGATGTTCCGCACCCCCAGGGCGAGGAGGATCTTGATCGTCGCGGTGCCCGCCGCCCCCACGCCGGTGACCACCACCTTGAGCCGTTTTCGATCTTTCTTGACGATCTTGAGCGCGTTGAGCAGCGCCGCCAGCACCACCACCGCGGTGCCGTGCTGATCGTCGTGGAACACCGGGATGTCCAGCTCCTTGCGCAGCCGGCTCTCCACCTCGAAGCAGCGGGGCGCGGCGATGTCTTCCAAGTTGATACCGCCGTAGCCCGGGGCGATGTGCTTCACCGTTTCCACGATGCGGTCGGGGTCCTTGGTATTGAGACAGATCGGGAAGGCGTCGACCCCGGCCAGCTCGCGGAACAGCATGGCCTTGCCTTCCATCACCGGCAGCGCCGCCTCGGGGCCGATATCCCCTAGACCCAGCACCGCGGTGCCGTCCGTCACCACCGCCACCGAGTTGTGCTTGATCGTCAGGGTGAAGGCGCGGGAGGGATCCTCCTTGATGGCCAGGCACACCCGCGCGACACCCGGCGTGTAAGCCATCGAGAGGTCGTCGCGAGTCCGGAGCGGCACCTTGCTCTTGATCTCGATCTTGCCGCCCAGGTGCATCAGGAATGTCCGGTCCGAGATGTTGGCGATCTTGATGCCGGCCAGGCCTCGAAGGCTCTCGATGATGGTCAGGCCGTGCTGGCTGTCGCTGGCCTTGATGGTGATGTCGCGGAGGATCCGCCCCCCGGTCACCTCGACCAGGTCCACCGCTCCGATATCACCGCCGGCCTTGCCGATGGCGGAGGTGACCTTGCCGAGCATCCCCGGCTTGTTCCGTATCTCCAGCCGGACGGTGAAGCTATAGGAGGCGCTGGGGGCCGCCGTCGTCATCGGATTCCTCGTAGAGGGCGGGACCGCCGGATCGAGCCGGCCGTCCATGCCGATCGGTATCGCTTGCGTCCCGGGGGGAGTCCCCTTCCATTGACCGGGCGTAGGTGCCATGGTATCCCACCGGCGTGACTTTGCGCACCATTCTCGCGGGGATGCTGGTCACAGTCCTCTTTCTACCCGCCTCGGCGCAGCCGCGGCGCTGGGTGCCCAATCCGGCCAAGAGCGTCGTGACCTTCGACGCCACCCACCAGATGGGTGACTTCAGCGGACGCGCTGAAGCGGTGACCGGAGAGTTCCAGGCGGATACCGCCGATCTCCGCGCGAGCATCACCGGGGTGGCGCGCGTCCGCGTCGCCGTCCTGCGTACCGGCAACGATAACCGGGACCGCGACATGCGCAAGGTGCTCGACGTGGATCGATTCCCCGAGATCCGGTTCACGATCGGCGGCGTGGAGCCGTCGTTCAACTCGGTGACCTCGTCGGCCGACACCTTGATCACGATCAAGGGCGGGCTCGCCGTGCGAGGCGTGGAGCGGCCGGTCACGTTCCTGGCCCGCGTGCGCCTCCGCGACGATCGCATCTGGGTGCGCGGAGAGTCCCGCATCCGGCTCACCGATTTCGGCATCAAGCCACCCAGCCGGCTCTTCTTCAGGGTGGGTGATGATGTGACGATCGGCTTCGACCTCACCCTCGAGCCCTCGGAATAGGCAAGCCCCTCCTGCTCGTCGGCCCTCGCCGAATAGGGCCGGGTTGGCACGCGTCTTTCAAGTTGCGTGAAGGGGGAAACCGTGCTCGGCGTCTCGTCGTTTCAGGTCACACGGCCTGAAACGACGGATGGCCCACAGCCCTCTAAATACTTGGATGGACGTGTCGACCCGGCCGGAAGCTCACCGGTAGGTATCAGGGAAACGGAAGGGCGCGATGACCTTTAGGGATACTCAGACGACTAATACCGCAGAAGTGGCGCCTGTTTGGCCGACTACGGAGGCGCCGCGCCCCAAGCGGCGGGCCGCGGTGCGCGTACTCCGGCCCAAGCCCACCGAACCGCAGGTCGAGCCCACTGTCGAGGACGAGCGAGAGGACGCTCACCCTGCGGCGGAAGAGTCCGGGCTCAGCGAAGAGGCGCTCCGGCCCTCCCCGGCGGAAGGGGAGGACCCGGTAAGGATTTACCTGAAGGAGATTGGTAAAGTTCGCCTGCTCACCGCCCGGCAAGAGGTCGAGATCGGCCAACGCATCGAGGCGGGCCAGATCAAGCTGCGCGGGGCGCTCGCGGACATCCCGATGGCCGTCGATCGGTTGCTCGAGCTGGTGGATCGCCTCCGCCGCTCGGAGGTGCCGCTGGACGATGTGATCATCCTGCCTGAAGGCGGGGAGCCCAGTCCGGAGCAGGTGCGTCCGATCATGACCGCCTTTGCCCGCATGCGCCGGCTGGAGCGCGAGAGCCAGAGGTTGCGCGAGTCGCTGGCCGCGAAGCACCGGGCCGCGTCCACTCGGGCCAATTACACCAAGTGGATCACGCAGAACCGCGCCTCGGTGCGCGGCATCGTCGAGAAGCTGCCGCTCAAGCCCGCCTTGATCGACGGGCTCGTCGTGGAAGTCCGGCAGCTCGCGGAGCGGATGCGCGGCGCGACCGGTCGGGCCGAGCTCCACGCCCTCGAGACGAAGGCCGGCCTCGCGCGCAAGCCGCTGCTCGCCGCGCTCGCGGAGATCGAGAGCCATGACCGCGTGGTCCGTCAGGCGAAGAAGGAGCTGATGGAGGCCAATCTCCGTCTCGTCGTCTCGGTGGCCAAGCGGTACCTCGGGAGCGAGCTGTCGCTGCTGGACCTGGTCCAGGAGGGTAATCTCGGACTCATGAAGGCGGTGGATCGCTTCCAGTACCGTCGCGGCTTCAAGTTCTCGACCTATGCTACCTGGTGGATCCGGCAGGCCATCACCCGCGCCATCGCCGACCACTCGCGCACCATCCGCATCCCGGTGCACATGGTGGAGACGCTCAACCGCATCTCGCGCGTCAATCGGCTGATGGTGAACGAGATAGGCCGCGAGCCCACCCCCGAGGAGCTGGCCCGGCGGACCGGCGTGCCCGCGCGCAAGGTACGGCTGATCCTTGAGTCGTCGCGGAAGCCGCTGTCGCTCGAGACGCCGATCGGCGAGGATTCGGACCTCGGCGACTTCCTCGAAGACAAGACGGCGGAGTCGCCCAACGACAGCCTGATCAGCCAGGACCTGACCAATCAAGTCGATCGGGCTCTGGCCACTCTGTCACCGAAGGAGAAGGAGATCCTGCGCCTCCGCTTCGGCATCGGCGAAGAGGGCGAGCACACGCTCGAAGAGGTGGGCAAGCGCTTTTCGGTGACGCGCGAGCGCATTCGCCAGATCGAGACCAAGGCGCTCCGCAAGCTGCGGCACCCGCTGCGTGGACGCGCGCTGAAGGCGTTCGTCGAGAACTGATTTCGTACCCCCCTGGTTCTTCCCGCTCGCGGGAGGAACCAGGGCGTCCGGCCGTCCACCGGCCGGGCGATCAAGCGATCAAGCGACCAAGGGGCCGCGGCCTCGTCAGGCCGGCGACCCCTTCCGATGCGGCCGGCGGGGCGACTAGACCGGCATGATCCCGTGCTTCTTCCACGGCCGTTCGATCCTCTTGGTGCGGCTCATCTCCAGGGCTCGGATGAGGACCGGCCGCGTCTCGCGCGGATCGATGACGTCGTCGATCAGCGCTCCTCCGGCCGCGATGTAGGGATTGATCAGGGAGCGGAAATCTTCCACCCGGCGGGCCCGCTCCGCGTCGGGATCGGGGGCGGCGGCGATCTCCTTGCGGAAGACGATATTGGTCCCGCCCTCGGGGCCCATCACCGAGATCTCCGCGGTGGGCCACGCCACGATCAGGTCGGGGTCATACGCCTTCCCGCACATGACGAAGTAGCCGGCACCGTACGCCTTGCGCAGCACGACGGTGAGCTTGGGCACCGTCGCCTCGCTCACCGCGTAGAGCATCTTGGCCCCGTGCCGAATGATGCCCTGCCGCTCCACCTTCGAGCCCACCAGGAAGCCCGGCACATCCTGAAAAAACACTAGGGGAATATTGAAGGCGTCGCAGAGCATGATGAACCGCGTCGCCTTGTCGGCGGCGTCCACGTCGAGGGCGCCGCCCAGCACCATCGGCTGATTCGCGACCATGCCCACCGGACGCCCGCCGAGGCGGGCCAGCGTGGTCACGAGGTTTCGCGCCCAGCCGGGCTTGATCTCGAACATCCGCCCGTGGTCCACCAGAGCGGCGATGACCTTCTTCACGTCGTAGGCCCGCCGCGCGCTGTCGGGCACGACGGTGAGCAGCGACTCGTCCATCCGGTCGGCGGGATCGTCGCACGGTACGACGGGGGCCGGCTCGAGGTTGGACGAAGGAAAGTAGGCGAGATACTCCTTGATCGCGTCGAGGCACGCGGTGTCGTCCGCCGCCTCGAGATCGGCGACACCCGAGATCTCGGTGTGGACCTTCGACCCGCCCAACTCCTCCGGCGTGACGTCTTCGCCCACCACCGCCTTCACGAGCGGGGGCCCGCCCAGCGCCATGTGGCTGGTTCCCTTCACCATGGGCACGAAGTCGGACAGCGCGGGGATGTAGGCGGTACCGGCCGCGCCCGGGCCCATCATCGCCGCGACCATGGGGACCACGCCGGACATGATGGATTCCTCCCGGAAGAGGAATCCGGAACCCGCGAAGGTCGAGCCGATGGCCTCCTGGATGCGCGCGCCCGCGGAGTCGATCAGCCAGATCATCGGCATGCGCTTGGTGAGCGCGATCTCGCGCGCGCGGTTGCACTTGACTTCGGCGGTGCGCCCCATCGACCCCGCCATCACCGTGAAGTCATAGGCAATCACGGACGCGGGCCGTCCGTCGATGCGTCCGAAGCCGGTGACCACGCCGTCCGCGGGCGTCTCCCTCCCCTTCATCGCGGGCGAGACGTTGGCGTGGGTGGCGAGGAGCCCGATCTCCTGGAAGGAGCCGGGGTCGAAGAGCCGGTCGATCCGCTCGCGGACCGTGAGCTTGCCCTCGGCGTGCTGCCGGGCGACGGCGTCCGCTCCCCCCATCGCGAGGGCCCGCTGGCGCCGCGCGCGCAGCGCCTCCACAAGCTCCTTCATCCCCATGGCAGGCGCGCGGTTCTCGGCTGCGGCTCGATCCTCATATTGCTCGCCTCATCTGCGGCGGCTCGCCCTACCCTTTGACGACGGTGACGCGGTAGGTGTTGATGCCGGAGTCCGGCGGCGAGCCGCTGATGATCGTCAGCATCGTGGCCACCTCGCTCCGGTGATGCGTGGCATGATTCACCACGTGCTGGAGCAGCGGCCCCAGGGGCACGCGGAACTGGGCGCCCTCGGTGTTCTTGTACTCGACCGACCGGGTGAGGTCGGCATCCTTCAAGGACTCGACGAAGGCCCGCTGCTCCGCCTCCAGGGCGTCCCACTTCTCGCGGAGGTCGGCCATCGACGCGAAGTCCTTGTCGCCGAGGAGACGCGTGGGCGACTGACCCTTCCAGCGGCTCAGCCACACCGAGTCCGCGGCGTAGAGATGGGCGAACATGGCCTTGAGCGTGGGAAAGCTCCAGTGCTTGCCGAGATCGCGCCCCGTCGCCTCCGTCCCCAGCGAATGCGCGACGTCGAACAGCCGGCGGTTCGCCCACCGGTGATAATCGTAGTGCTCGCGGATCAGCTCGGCGCTCATGCCCGCCCTCCTAATCGATGACGGCGATGGTGTCGCCTTCCTGCACCGTCTGGCCCTCGGCCACCTTGATCTCGCGCACCACGCCGGCGCGCGGCGCCTCGACCGGGATCTCCATCTTCATCGACTCCAGCACGACGACGGGATCGCCGGCGGCCAGGTGGTCGCCGGCCTTGCTGGTGATCTGGAACACGACCCCGGTGATGTGGGCCTTGACCTCCTCAGGCATTGAAGCCTCCTTGTTCGACCATCTGGGTATGGACCCGGCCGGCCCGGAACGCGGCGCTCGCGAGCACGCGCTGGTGGAAGGGAATGACGGTGCGCACCCCCTCCACGACGAAACCGTCCAGCGCCGCCTGCATCCGCGCGATTGCCTCCTCGCGCGTGTCGCCCCGCGTGACGACCTTGGCCAGGAGCGGATCGTAGTGTACTGAAACCTGGACCCCCTCCGCGACCCCGGTTTCGAGCCGCACGCCGGGCCCCGCGGGGAGGGCGAGCCGCCCGATGACGCCGGGCGACGGCATGAAGTTCTTGGCCGGATCCTCGGCATAGATCCGACACTCCAGCGCCGCGCCCCGCTGCACGATCTTCTCCTGGGGCAGCGGTAGAGGCTCGCCGGACGCCACGCGCAGCTGCCACTCCACCAGATCCAGGCCCGTGACTTCCTCGGTCACGGGATGCTCGACCTGGAGCCGGGTGTTCATTTCGAGAAAGTACGCCTCGCGGCCCTGAACGATGAACTCCATCGTGCCCGCGTTCACGTAACCCACCGCGCGGGCGCCTCGCACCGCCGCGTCGACCAGGCGCGCCTTGACGTCGGGATCGACGGCGGGGGCCGGACTTTCCTCGACGAGCTTCTGGTGGCGGCGCTGGATCGAGCACTCGCGCTCGTGGAGATGGACGACCTGCCCGCCGGTATCGCCGAACACCTGCACCTCGATGTGGCGCGGCTCCGTCACGTAGCGCTCGACGAAGAGGGCGCCGGAGCCGAACGCGGCCTGGGCGCGGCGCTGAGCCGAGGCCCACGCGGCGGGCAGGGCGGCCGCGTCGGCGACCCGCACCATCCCGATGCCACCGCCGCCCGCCGCCGCCTTCAGCATGAGCGGGTAGCCGATGCGCTCACCGACTTCACCCGCGGCCTCCAGCGAATCCAGGGCGCCCTCGCTGCCCGGCACCACCGGCACCCCGGCCTCGCGCATGCGCCGCCGCGCCGCGACCTTGTCGCCCATCTGCTGGATGACTCGCCAGGGCGGCCCGATCCACACGAGACCCGCCTCCTCGCAGGCTTTGGCGAAGCGCCAGTTCTCGGACAGGAAGCCGTAGCCGGGATGCACCGCGCGCGCGCCGGTCGTGCGCGCGGCGCCGAGCACGCGCTCGAAGTCCAGATAGCTCTCGCGTGCCGCCGGGGGCCCGATGAGCACCGCCTCGTCGGCGTCGGCTACGTGGGGCCACCCCGCATCGGCCTCGGAATACACCGCGATGGCGCGCACGCCGAGGCGCCGGCAGCCGCGGATCACCCGGCGCGCGATCTCCCCTCGGTTTGCGACGAGGACGCTCGGGAGCACCAGATCAGGCGGAGCGAGCGGGGGCCACGTCGAGGGCGTGTGCGCGCCAGCCCTCCGGACCGCCGGCCCAGCGCGCGGCGAGCGTCGCGGAAACGCTGGGCCCCTCGAGGCGGATCTTCACGAGCAGCTGGCGGCCGATTCGCGCCACCGCCACCACCGCGTGGCTGGTGAAGCGCCCGGCGGCGAGGGCGGACTCCGCCGTCTCGTTCCACAGGAGGGGGTCCGCGAGCCAACAGCGCACGCCGCCGCCGTCCCGGGCGACGAGCGCGTCGCCCATCCCCTGCACTGCCGCGCGCAGCGGCTCGGGGAGGGGCCAGCATGGGGGGCGGGTCTCGAGGCGAATGAACTCCTCCGCCTCGGCCTCGCCCTCGGGTGAGGACGGGCGCGCCGTTCCCGGCGGCATGCCCGCGCCGGTGACACCGCCCGCGGCAGCGAGCAGCGACTCGAGGCGCGTCTGCCAGGCGGCCGCGCGCGCCCGCGATTCGGGCGTGGGCGTGAGATGGGCGAGCACGCGCTCCCCCGCGGCGATGTGGCGGCGCTCGTCCTCCGCGCAGCGCGCGAGGATCCGGCGCGTGGGCGGCTCGTAGACCGCGTTGGCGTCGTGGAGATGGGTCTCGTAGGCGGCGAGGACATGGGGCTTGAGCACCCGATACAGGCCGACCAGGCGCTCCACCGTGCGCTCCGGAGTCTCGGGCGACTCGAGCGCGTCCATGAAAGCCACCACGCCCTCGTTGGCGGGCGTGGATTCCTGGGCGCGCGCCCGAAGCTCGGGGAGCCGTCGGCCCAGAGCGTCGGCATGCTGCGCGTTGTCCCACACGTGACGCCCCATGAGGAGCTTGGCGGAGACTTCGGGGGTCAGCGCCAGCCAGCCGCCCATCACGCGCATCATGCGCTCGACGGCATAGCGGTAGTGGCGGAGAAGCCGAGCGGAGTGCTCGACGGAGTACGTGCCGTCCAGCGGATACATCGAGGCTAGTAGACCTGGGAGCGCTGGGTGGTCTTGATGAGCCGCTGGATCTCCTCGTCGGTGAACCCACCGAGCTGTCGCGCCTCGGTGGCGATCGAGATCAGCACCTGCTCGTGGTCGCCGTCCTGACGCACCCCGCCGAGGTTGAAGCGCTCGTCGATGGTCTCCTGGAAGGCGATGGCCTGCCGGCGCCGCTCGGGGTCGCCCTCGGTGAGCCGGGTCAGCCACTTCGAGCCCATCCTCACGTGGGTGATCTCGTCGGCGAGCACGAAGTCCACCGCCCGCTCCAGGATGGGATCGCCCATCCTCCGGGCGATGTGCACCAACTGATTGAACACGTCGCAGGCCAAACCCTCGAGGCCGCGGTTGACTCCGGCCACGCGCGCCGCCGCGTCTTCGGCGCACGCGCAGCGCCAGAGAATGGTGGTCTCGGGATACTCGCCCACGTAGCCGTCCAGGTGCTCGAGCAGTCGCAGATAAATCTCCAGGTGGCGGGACTCGTCCCACACCTGGCGCGCCATGTCCAGCGTGAACTCCCAAGGCGCGTCCGGGAAGTCGTAGACGCTACGTCCCGCACCCTCCATGGCCTGCATCTCGCCCACCATGATCCCGTGAACGCGCTCCTTGATGGACTCGCGGGTGCTCAGGTCGGGGAACGGCGGCTCTCCCTGGTCGATCTTGATCTGTGCGACGTCGCGCGCCCGCATGCGGACGAAGCGCTCCTCGCGGGCCAGCTTGTCGTAGGCGATGGGACGTTCCATGGGGTCTCCCGGCGACGAATGAACGGCTGTTCAGTGAGTCTAGCCCATGGTCGGGACGAAGGCAATCGGGCGTGGCCCGCCGCGCTCAGCGCGCCGGCCCGCGAGGCCCGCTGCGGCGACGCGCGCGGCGCCCCAGCAGGCTCGCGGGCTGGACGGCGTCCCCGCCGAAGCGCTCGGCCAGGCGGTCGAGCGCGCGCCCTAGCCGCTCCTGCCGAACGGCATCGGGCCCGAACAACGCAAGCTGGCCCTGCCCCGCCGCCCCGAGGCCGGATACGGAGACCCCGATCAGCCGCACCGGCCGGACGAGGCGCACACGCTCGAGGAGCGCGCAGGCCTCGTGGTAGATGCGCAGACCGTCCTGCGTGGGCTCGCCCGTGTGCGCCCGGGTGTACGTCGAGAAATCGGCGAAGCGGATCTTCAGCGTGACCACGCGCCCGGCGTAGCCCTCGGCCCGCAGCTCGCGCGCCACGCGCTCGGCCTGGGCGCGCAAGGTGGCGCGGAGCCGCTCCATGTCGAGATGGTCTGCGCCGAAGGTTTCTTCGGCGCCCATGGACTTCGGCGCGCCGAAAGGTTCCACGGGGCGATTGTCGCGCCCCCGCGCGAGCTCGGCGAGCGCGGGCCCGTGGCTCTCGCCGAAGCGCGCGACCAGCGTAGCCGGCGGCAGACTCGCGAGCTGGCCAATCGTGAGGATGCCGAGGGACTCGAGCTCGGTCCCGGTGACCCGTCCGACCCCCCAGAGCCGCCCGATGGGCAGCGGCGCGAGGAAGCTCGCCTCGCCGCCGGGCTCCACCACGACGAGGCCATCCGGCTTCTCGAGATCGGAGGCGACCTTCGCGAGGAACTTGTTGGGAGCGACGCCCACCGACGCGGTCAGTGCAACCTCCCCCCGGATGCGCGCTTTGATGTCGCGGGCGATGGTGGGACCGTCGCCGCGTAGCGCGCGGCTGGCGGTGACGTCGAGGAACGCCTCGTCGATGGACACGGGTTCCAGCAGCGGGCTCCACTCCGCGAGCAGGGCCATGATCTGACGCGACACCTCCGCGTACTTGTCCATGTCCACGGGGAGGTACACGGCGGTAGGGCAGAGCCGATACGCGCGGCTGATCGGCATGGCCGAGTGAATGCCGAAACGGCGCGCCTCGTACGAGGCGGCCGACACCACCCCGCGCCCGCCCGGTTTCGCGCCCACCACGACGGGCCGGCCTTTGAGCTCCGGGCGGTCGCGCTGCTCCACCGCTGCGTAGAACGCATCCATATCCACATGGAGCACGGTCCGGATCGCGGGCGCGGATCCGGCCATGGGACTAGCGCGCGGGGCCCCCGAGGCCGAGCGCGGGAGCGGAGGCAGTCAGCGTCTCGACGAGGAATCCCAGATGTGCATCCAGCGGAATCCCGAGCTCCTCGGCGCCGCGGTAGACGTCGTGCCGGTTGATCGACCGCGCGAAGCCCTTGTCCTTGAGCTTCTTGATGACCGACGCCGCCTCGAGCCCCGCGATGGCGCGGCCCGGGCGAACGAGGGCACACGCGGTGATGAACCCGGACGGCTCGTCGCAGGCATAGAGCGCGCGGTCGAGGAGAGAGCGGCGCGGGCAGCCCGCGTAGTCGGCGTGTGAGAGGATCGCGTACACGACCTCGGGTGGCACGCCTCGCCCGGCGAGGATCTCCGCGCCCTTCAAGGGGTGCTGGGGGCCGGTGGGGTGCATCTCGTAGTCGAAATCGTGGAGGAGGCCGGCCATGCCCCAGGTGTCCGGATCGGCACCGTATCGGCCGGCATAGGCGCGCATGGCCGCCTCGACCGCGAGGGCATGTTTGCGAAGGCTATCGGAGCGGGTGAACTCGGTGAGGATCCGCCACCCAGCGTCGCGGCTCAGGCGCGGGCGGGAGTCTGGCGGGCCTTCCACTTGTCGATGGACTTCTTGGAGAACAGCCACTTGCCCTCGTGCTGGAGACAAGGGATCCGACGCTCGCTGGCCATGCGCGTGACGGTCTGCTCGTCCATGGCCAGGTACTGCGAGGCTTCCTGGATGCTCATCGTGTCCTTGGGAACCACGCGCTCTCCTTTATCCCGCCTCGCGCTCCCGCGCGGGCTGCTTCAGCGCCTCGAGCTCCGCCTCGAGGGCTCGGATGCGGTCGAGCAGATGCTCCACCGTCCGCGCTAGCGGGTCGGGCAGATCCACCTGGTTGAGGTCGATCTCGCCATGCACGCGACGCCCGTCTCGATATGTTACCCGCCCCGGTACGCCGACGACAACCGAGTTCTCCGGCACTTCGCGCACGACCACCGAGCCCGCGCCGATACGGCTTCCCGCGCCGATGGTGAAGCCGCCGAGGATGGCGGCGCCCGCACCCACCGTCACGTTGTCGCCCAAGGTCGGATGCCGCTTCTCCCGCCGCACGCTCGTACCCCCGAGGGTGACGCCTTGGAGCAAGCTGACGTTCTCTCCGACCTCGGCGGTCTCGCCGATGACGAGGCCCATGCCGTGGTCGATGAAGAGGCCCTGGCCCAGCTTTGCGGCGGGATGGATCTCGATCCCGGTGAGGAAGCGGCTGAAGTGGGAGACGAGCCGGGCCGGCGTCGTCCATCCGTGATTCCACAGTCCGTGCGCGACGCGATGCAGCCAGATGGCGTGGACACCGGGATAGCATAGCACCACCTCGAGGGCAGAGCGCGCCGCGGGGTCCCGCTCGAGGACGGTACGAACGTCGCGTCTCATCATGGCGAGCATGGCCTCACTCTCCTTCAGGGGAAGTCGTCTCGTACCGCGCCACCGCGTCGCGCGCGGCGGCCCGGATCGCCGCAGTCACCACCTGGGCGGCATGGGCTCGGTCAGGCGGCAGCCCGCCGACGGCGGCGGTGACCTGGGCGTCGGCAAGCTCCAGCACGTCCGCGAGGGCGGCGCCCCGAATCAGCTCGGTGGCGGCGCTGGACGCCGCAATCGTCGGTCCGCAGCCGTAGGTCTGGAAGCGCGCGTCCTCGATCCGTCCCTCGCGCACTCGCAGGAACACGCGCGCGAGGTCCATGCACTCGGCATACTCGCTCTCGCCGACCCCGTCGGGATCGCGCATCATCCCCGCGTTGCGGGGATGTCGGAAGTGCTCGATAAGCGTCTCGGAGTAGCGCATGGCGTGCGCGCGGGCCCCCTCAGGCCTTCACTGGCGAGAGACTGCGCAGCTTGCCGGCCAGGGGCTCGACGCTGTCCAGCACGTAATCGATGTCCTCCGCCGTGGTGCTCCGGCCCAGCGAGCACCGGACCGTCCCCATCGCCCAGTCCAGCGGGACGCCCATGGCCACGAGGACGTGAGACGGCTCCACGCTCCCCGCGGTGCAGGCCGAGCCCGCCGAGACGCCGATGCCCTTGAGATCCAGGCCGAGCACGATCGATTCGGATTCGATGTGACGGAAGCAGAGATTGCAGGTGCCGGGGAGCCGCTCTGTCGGATGCCCGTTCAAGCGCACCTCGGGCACCCGGGCGGAGAGTCCGGTCCAGAGGCGGTCGCGGAGGACGCGGACCCGCGTCTCTTCCTCGACCATGTCCCGAGCCCGCACTTCCACTGCCTTGCCCAGCCCGACCGCGCCCGGCACGTTCTCCGTGCCCGCCCGACGCCGCCGCTCGTGCTCGCCGCCGTGCTGAACCGAAGCCATCTTGGTGCCCTTGCGGATGTAGAGCCCGGCCACGCCCTTCGGCCCGTAGATCTTGTGGCCGGAGAAGGACAGGAGGTCGATGTTGAGAGCCTCGAGGTCCAGCGGCAGCTTGCCGAAGGTCTGGACGCCGTCCACGTGGAAGGCGACGCCGCGCTCGCGCGTGATCCGCCCGATCTCGCCGACGGGCTGGATCGTGCCGACCTCGGAGTTGGCGTGCATGATCGTCACCAGGATCGTGTCCGGCCGGATGGCGCGGCGCACGTCGTCCGGGCTCACCATGCCGTAACCGTCCACCGGCAGCACGGTGAGGTCGAAGCCCTGCTTGCCGAGGGTCTCGCAGGTGCGGAGCACCGCGTGATGCTCGACCGCGGACGTGATGAGGTGCCCGCGGCCGCGGGCTGCCGCCACGCCCTTGATCGCCATGTTGTCCGACTCGGTGCCGCCGGAGGTGAATACGACCTCCTCCTTGCCGACGCGGAGGAAGCTCGCGACCCGCTCACGGGCGGTGTCCAACCCTTCACGGGCCTCACGGCCGAACCCGTGAATACTCGACGGATTGCCGAATCGCTCCGTGAAGTAGGGAAGCATGGCCTCCAGCACCTCCGGGTGCACCGGAGTGGACGCGTTGTGATCGAGATAGACTCGCCGGTTCATTGACCCTCCCTCATCGCGATGCTACGCTTTTCTAGCCCATGGATCCTGCCGGGAAAAAGCTCGGCCTGATGATCTCCACCGCGCCCGAGCACGCCAATCTCGTCACTGCGCTCGGACTGTCCAACGCCGCGCTCGATCGCGGCGCGCAGGTGTACCTCTATCTCATCGACGACGGCGTGGCCGCCGTGGAGGACCCCAGGGTGCAGGCCCTCGCGGCGCGCGGCGTCCGCCTCTTCGTGTGCGCCTACGGCTGCCAGAAGCGCGGCCTCCCGCTTTCGGACCGTGCCACCAACTGCGGCTTGGTGGTGCTCACCGATGTGATCAGCGGCACCGACCGCTTCATCGCCCTGAACTAGCGTCGTGGCCGACAGCGTGCCCGTGCTCGTGATCATCTCGGAGGACCCGCGCGCGTCCCACCGCGCCAACGAGGCCATGCGCATCGCGCTCGGAGTAGTGGCGGGCGAGCACGAGGTGATGGTGGTCCTCACCGGCCCCGCCGTCCATCTGCTCGACGAGAACACCGACGACCTCGTGGACGGCGACGACATCGCGAAGTTCCGCGCCGCCCTCCGGAAGCTCAATGTGCCGTTCCACATCGTGGGAGCGGTACCGAGTGACGCGGAGTGGAACGTGGAGGGCCACCCGATCGTCTCCGTCGACGTGAACGCCGTCGCGGGCCTGGCCCGGCGCGCCCAGCGATACCTCGTCTTCTGATGGCCCGTTATCTCCACCTCGTGGGACCCGACGCCGGCGCGTTGGCCGGCCTGGTAATCGCGGGTGCCGAGCCCGGCGCCGAGATCACCGTGGTGCTGCTCGATGACGTCGCGGCCCGCCCGATGCCGGCGGGCGCGCGGGTCCTGCGTCTCGGCGCCGGCCTTGACTACGCGGGGCTGCTCGATCTCGTGTTCGCGTCCGATCATGTGATCGCCTGGTAGCAGACCGCCCTCGCTCCGTTCGGGACGATCCATATCCGCTCGCCTCGCCTCCGGCTGCGGCTCGCCACTTTCCATATCCGCTCGCCTCGCCTCCGGCTGCGGCTCGCCAATCATTGGTCCCGAAACTCCTCGTGCCACTTCATCTGGATGGCCTCGAGGAGGCCCTCGTTCGAGGCTTTGGGGTCGTCGTCGAAGTCCTCGAGCGCCACCACCCACTTGTGCAGGTCGGTGAACCGCACGGCGAGTGGATCCGTGTCCGGGTGTGCCTCCATCAGCGCGATGGCGATGTCCTCGGCGTCACTCCACTTCATTTGGGTATCTCCACGACGACGTCGCCCTGCACGATCGCCTGGCAGCCCAGCCGCGAGTGGAGCGTGAGCCCCTCCGCGGTGTCGAGCCGATCCTCCTCGTCCGCCTCCATGGGCGAGAGATGATCCTCTCCCTCCCGCACGATCACGTGGCAGGTGGTGCAGGCGCAGGAGCCACCGCAGTTGTGCTCGAGGGCGATGTCGTGCGCGAGCGCGATGTCGAGCACCGAGCCCGGCTTGCCGTGGTCGGCCAGCGGGTACTTTTCGTCGTCCACCTCGACCGTCACGTCCTGGGGCAGGAACGTCACTTTGTGCTTCGCCATCAGGAAGACTCCAGGATGCGGTCCGCCCGCTTGGAGGCCAGCGCGCCCTTGAGGGCGGCGTCCATCATGGCCTCGGCCAGTCGCTCCGTGGCCTTGTTCACCGCGGTGGTGCGCTCGTGGATGAGCTCGCGGTCGTCCCCCCCGCGCGCGCGGCGGAGGGTGGCGACGGCGTCGCGGATGCGCTCGAGCTCGCCGGGCTCGGCGAGCTGCGACCCCTGCGTGAGCGCCCGCTCCACGTGGTTGATCACGTTGTCCGCTTCCGTCCTCGCCTCGATCAAGAGCCGCGCGGCCACGTCGGCTTCGGCGTGCTCGAAGGACTCGTCGACCATGCGCTCCACCTCGGCCTCGGTGAGGCCGTAGGTCGGACGCACCTCGATGGACGCTTCCTTGCCGGTACGGAGCTCCTTGGCGTGGGCCTGGAGGATGCCATTGGCGTCGATGAGGAAGGTCACCTCGATCTTCGGCATCCCCGCGGGCATGGGGTCGATGCCGCGCAATTCGAAGCGGGCGAGCGAGCGGTTGTCCCGGGCCAGCTCGCGCTCACCTTGCAGCACGTGCAGATCTACCACCGTCTGCCCGTCCACCGAGGTCGTGAACTGCTCCTTCGCCATGGTCGGGATGGTGGTATTGCGTGCGATGAGAATACTCACGATGCCGCCGAGCGTCTCGATGCCCAGGGACAGGGGGGTGACGTCGAGGAGCAGCATGTCGGTGATGCTGCCGGCGAGGATCTGCGCCTGCACCGCCGCTCCCAGCGCCACCACCTCGTCGGGATTGAGCTGGCTGTGCGGGGTCCTGCCGAAGAGCTCCTGCACCCGGCGCCGCACCAGCGGCACGCGAGTCGAGCCCCCCACCAGCACCACCTCGTCCACCTGCTCGCGGGAGAGACCGGCGTCCTTCAGGGCCTGACGGCACGGGCCGAGCGTCGACTCCACGAGCGACGCGATGCGCGCCTCGACGTCGGCGCGGGTGAGGTCCCGGCGATAGACGAAGTCGCCGAACGGGATGGCCAGATGGGTCCGCTCCTCGAAGGACAGGCGACACTTGGCCGCTTCGACGGCGAGGCGCAGCTCCTGCCGGGCCTCGGGATCGCCCGCGAGATCCGCGCCGTGGACCGTCTGGATGTCCTCGAGCAGCCAGCTCACGAGGGCGAGATCGAAGTCGTCGCCGCCCAGGTGCGTGTTGCCGTTCGTGGCGAGCACCTCGAACACCCCGTCCTTCACCCGGAGGATCGAGATGTCGAAGGTCCCGCCGCCAAGGTCGTAGACGGCGATCAGGCCCTCGGTGCGGCGCTGCAGCCCGTAGGCGAGCGAGGCCGCGGTCGGCTCGTTGACGATGCGGACCACGTCGAGCCCGGCGATTCGGCCCGCGTCCTTGGTGGCCTGGCGCTGGCTGTCGTTGAAGTACGCGGGCACGGTGACCACCGCCTGCTCGATCTTCTCCCCCAGCGCCGCCTCCGCCTGCTGCCGGAGCGCGCGCAGGACCTGGGCGGAAACTTCCGGCGGCGTCACCTCGCGGTCGTCGACGCGGATGCGCACGATCTCTGAGGCGGGCACGACCTGAAATGGGAGATGGCTCAGCTCGCCCTCGACGTCCTCGTAACCCCGCCCCATGAGCCGCTTCACCGAGTAGATCGTCCGGTGGGGCTGGCGCGCGAGCTGCCGGCGCGCCGCCTCACCCACCAGCACGCCCGCCGGCGTGTACGCGACGATCGAGGGCAGGAGCGCCCGCCCCTCCACGTCCGGGATCACGCGCGGGACACCGTGCTGGTCGACGTACGCGACCAGGCTGTTGGTGGTCCCGAGATCAATGCCGACGATGCGAGACATGTTGCTCCTGATCCTCTCCGAGCGCGGCGCTCAAGTCATCGATGACGGTGCGGAGATAGGCGCGCGCGGCCAGCCGCTCCTTGAACCACGTGAGGAGCGGCTGCCGGTCCCCGCCCGCGTCCACCGCAGCGTCCCACTCCGCCGCTCGGCCCACCAGCGCGTCGTCCTCCGCTTGCCGGCGGGCCGCCAGGCGCTCGCGCTCGCCGCGCAGGCGCTCACGCGCCGACTCGTCGAGCTCGCCGGCCCGCGCCTCCTCGAGGGCCTCCTGCACTTCGAGCATCTCCTCCAGGAGGTCCCGCGGAGCCTTGGGCCGACTCGCCGAGCCCTCGCGCGTGTCCCGGCCCTCCTCCAGCGCGATCAGGTACTCCACGCGCCGGATGGGATCGCGGAGCGCGCGGTACGCGCGATTCACCAGCGCCGAGCGCGCGAGGGTCGCCGCCTGCACCGCCTCGTCTGCCCCCTGGTGAAAGTCCGGGTGATGGACGCGGCTCAGCTCGTAGAAGCGGCGGCGGAGGGCTTCGCCATCCACCGTCAGCTTCCGGGGCAGTTCGAACACCGCGAAGTAGTCGTCCATGGTCTCTCGCTCACAAAATGCGAACGGGCCCGCCCCGGGCCCGTCGTGCGCCGCGTTCCCGGGCCGCGGGCTAGGCCGAGAACGAGGTCCCACAGCCGCAGCTCGATTTCGCCTGCGGGTTGATGAAGGTGAACCCGCCCTGCAGCCCCTCGGTGACGTAGTCCAGCGTGGTGCCGTTCAGATACAGGTAGCTCTTGGTGTCCACCACCACCGTCACCCCGTCGAGCTCGAATTTCTTGTCGTGCTTTCCCATCTCGGTATCGAACTCCAGCGAGTACGACAGCCCGGAGCAGCCTCCGCCCTTCACGCCCATGCGCAGGAATACCGGCTGCGACTGCTCCGCTATGAGCTTCTTGACCTGCTTCGACGCCTTGTCGGTCAGCGTCAGTGCCATGAGAGTTCGCTCCTCCTCCGCTATTAGGACGCGCCGCGCTCCGCTCCGGCTTCGCTGTTGCTCCACTTGTCCTTGTAGTCGGCGAGCGCGGCCTTGATGGCGTCCTCGGCGAGCACCGAGCAGTGGATCTTCACCGGAGGCAGCTTCAGCTCGTTGACGATGTCGGTGTTCTTGATCTTCGCCGCCTCGTCGACCGTGCGCCCCTTGAGCCACTCCGTGGCGAGGCTCGACGAGGCGATGGCGCTGCCGCAGCCGAAGGTCTTGAACTTCGCGTCCTCGATAACACCCGTCTCGACGTTCACCTTGATCTGGAGCTTCATGACGTCGCCGCACTCGGGCGCGCCCACCAGCCCCGTCCCCACCCCGGGGGTCTCCTTGGTGAAGGACCCCACGTTGCGGGGATTGTTGTAGTGATCGACGACCTTATCGCTATAGGCCATGGTTCCGGACCCCCCTATTCGGCCTTCCACTTGATGGTCTTGAGATCGACGCCTTCCTTGGCGAGCTCGTAGAGCGGCGACATCTCGCGAAGCCGCGTGACGACGTCCACCGTGCGTCGCCCTACGAAGTCCACTTCCTCCTCGGTGCTGAACCGATGGAGGCCGAAGCGGATCGAGGAGTGCGCCAGCTCCGAGTCCACCCCCAGCGCCGAGATGACGTACGACGGCTCCAGAGTGGCCGAGGTACACGCCGAGCCCGAGGACAGCGCCACTTCCTTGTTGAGCCCCATCAGCACCGACTCGCCTTCCACGTAGGCGAACGAGATATTCAGGTTGTGGGGCAGGCGCCGGTCCGGATGACCGTTGAGGTACGCCTCGTCGACCTTCGAGAGGATGGCGTCCTGAAGGCGGTCACGCAGACCGGCCAGCCGCCGCGATTCTTCGGGCATGACCTCCCGGCAGATCTCCGCCGCCGCGCCGAAGCCCACCGTCAACGGCACCGGCACCGTGCCCGATCGCATGCCGCGCTCGTGGCCTCCGCCGTCGATCATGGGAGCGAGGCGCACGCGCGGATTCTTGCGGCGCACGTAGAGGGCCCCCACGCCCTTGGGGCCGTAGAGCATGTGCGAGGTGCAGGAGAGCAGGTCGATGCCCATCGCCTCCACGTCCACCGGGACCTTGCCCACCGCCTGGGTGGCGTCGGTGTGGAATACGATGCCCTTTTCCTTGGCGAGCTTGCCGATGGCCGCGGCATCCTGCACCGTGCCGATCTCGTTGTTGGCGAGCATCACCGACACCAGGATGGTCTTCTCCGTAAGGGCGGCCCGTAGCGCCTCGGGATCCACGAGGCCGTCGGCCCCGACCGGGACGTAGGTCACCTCGAAGCCCTGACGCTCCAGCCGCTTGCACACGTCGAGCCCCGCCCGCTGCTCGATGACGCTGGTGACGATATGGTTGCCCTTCTCGCGGTACATCTCGGCCACGCCCTTGAGGGCGAGGTTGATCGACTCCGTGCCTCCCGAGGTGAACACGAGCTCCTTGGGATCGCGCGCGCCGATGAGCCCGGCGATGGCACCCCGGGCCCGGTCCACCGCGGCCTCCGCCTCCCAGCCGAACGGGTGATTGCGGCTGGCGGGATGGCCGAACTTCTGGGTGAAGTAGGGAATCATCGCCTCGAGGACGCGTGGGTCCACCGGGGTGGTGGACTGACTATCCATGAAGATCGGCAGCTTCAACGCCATGGGGCCTCGTCTCCCTCTCGGTCAGCTCGCCGTGGTCAGCGCGGACACCGGCACCACCGCCGTGTCCGGCGGCAGCCCGGCCGACGCCAGCTCGGCCAGAGTCATGGAATCCAGTAGCGAGCTGATGCTCGCCTGAATCTTTTGCACGGGCAGCCGCAGGTTACAGCGCGAGTACTGCGGACAGTGATCGTCGACCATGCAGCTCACGATGCGCACCGGTCCTTCGAGCGCCCGCACCACCTGCCCCACCGTGATCTCGGTGCGGGGCCGAGCCAGGACATAGCCGCCCTTGGGCCCGTTGTGCCCCACGATGAGCTTGCCCTTGGCCAGGCGCTGCAAGATCTTCGCGAGCAGCTCGGACGGAATGTTGAACTCCTCGGCGATACGCTTGGCGCTCACCGCGGTGTCGTCCGGCTGGGCGGCGATGTAATGGATCGCCATCAGACCGTAGTCCGCGCGCTTGGTGAACCGCAGCATCTCCGCTCCTGTCTAAGTCCGACTAATTTGATCGCCGACCGTTCTAGTCGGAGTTTGCCTCCGGATCTAGGGAAAGTCAAGCATTGACCGGAAGTTGGGCGGAGCGGCTACCCTTGCGCCCAGGCGTCACGGAGCCGGCTGGCTGCAGCCTCCGGGGCGGTGTCGGTCACATAGATACCCCCGACCCGCTTGAGCCGCTCCGGTCCCGGTATCACCCCGATATGCCAGTGATAATCATCCGCCAGCGTGGCCCATTCCCCGGCCAGGACCTTGGCACCCCGGTTGGGGGCCGTGTAGAGCGTCATCTCCACGGAGGGATCGCCGAGGGCGCGAGCCAGGGTACGGAAGCAGCCCGCGACCATCCGGGCCAGATCGGCCACGAGGTCGCCCGACAGGGCATCCTCATACGCGGCGGCGTGCTGCCGCGGCAGGATCCACAGCTCGAATGGGCCTCGCCCGGCATAGGGCACCACCGCGAGGAATCGCTCCGACTCGTGCACCACCCGCTCCGCGTCGGCCAACTCCTGCCGGACGATGTCGCAATAGATGCAGCGGCGCTTGTACTGGTAGTATTCGCGGGCCTCGTCCAGCTTGCGCCGCACCTCGTCAAAGATGATCGGGATGGCGGTGATCCGCGAGTAGGGATGGATAATGCGCGAGCCGGGGATGCGGTGCCGGCGCGTCACCAGGATGTCCCGGATCGCGAGGTCGCGCTTGAGATCGCGGATCCGCTCCCCGTACATCCACAGCACTTGCTCCCACTGTGCGAGCGGCATGCTTCCGGGCGTCTCGTCGTGGTCGGGGCTCTCGATGACGAGCTCGCTCGCCCCGCGCGGTGTGATCTTGTCGTAGAGGCCGACGCCCTCGCGGTCGAGCGGCAGCTCGATCCGGAAGTAGGGATCTGCCTCGGGAATGACCCGCACCGACCATCCGGGACCGTTGCCCGGCGAACCGTCCTTGCGATACGACGCGATCTCCTTCGGGGTGAGGCCCTCGTTGCCGGGGCAGAACGGGCATTCGGGATGTGCTGGCGGCGCGGCGCCGGAGGGGCGGACGAGCACCCATTGTCCGCGCGTGGGATCCTTGCGGAGATCGCTCATGGCCGGGTCAACATAGAAAAGTCACCCCGACAAGTCAACCGAACGGCTGCACGCTCCGGTCGCGATGACCGGGTAATCGTTAGCCGCCTCGTGGGGTCGTGTTGCGCCCAGCCTCTCAAAAACGGCCGTGCGCGCCGGGAGATACGACGAGGCATGGATCTTGTACCGGTCTCGTCCATGACCTATCTGCCCACCGCGCCGAGCGGCTTCATCAGCCCTTTGCGCCGAGCCAAGCCGCGCCAAGAGACAGCGATTGCCCGGCGGCGCTATCGACGCGCGCTCGTCGCCTTGGCTCGGGCCGGAATCCCCCACGTCGTGGGCGGGGCGTATGCCATGGAGCGCTACACGGGCATCGCCCGCTGGACGAAAGACCTGGACATCTTCATCCTGCCGCGCGACGTCGAGGGCGCGCTCGAGAGGCTGCGCGCGGCCGGCTTCGAGACGGAGGTCCCCTACCCGCACTGGCTGGCCAAGGCGTACGCCGCCCGCGACTTCGTCGACCTCATCTTCAGCTCGGGGAACGGCATCGCCCAAGTGGACGACGAGTGGATCCAGCACGGCACCCCGGACACGGTGCTGGGCGTGCCCGTGCGGCTCTGCCCGCCCGAGGAGATGATCTGGTCGAAGGCCTTCGTGGCCGAGCGCGAACGGTACGACGGTGCCGACATCGCCCATTTGATTCGCGCGGGCCACGACGACCTCGACTGGGAGCGGCTGCTCCGGCGCTTCGGCGAGCGGTGGCGGCTGCTCTTGAGCCACCTCGTACTGTTCGAGTTCGTCTATCCGAGCGAGCCGGCGCCACGTGCCCGCGCCCTCGCCCGCCGCCTGGCTCGCCGCCTCGCCGAGGAGAGCGACCCGACGGACGAAGTGTCGGTTTGCCAGGGCACCTTGCTGTCGCGCGCCCAGTACTTGCCCGACATCACCCTCTGGGGCTACGCCGACGCCCGGCTGGCGCCGCGCGGCCGCATGAGCGAGGAGGACGTGGCGTGCTGGACGGCGGCCGTGCGCCAGGACGAGGAGGCCCGCGATGCGCATCGCGGCGGTGGGTGATCTCCACTGCGGGGTGGGCGCGCAGGGGACGTTCGAGCCTCTGTTCGCGGCGATGAGCCGGGCCGCTGATGCGCTCGTGCTCGCCGGCGACCTCACCGATCTCGGCCTCCCGGAGGAAGCGCAAACCCTCGCGCGCGAGCTGCGGACGGCGACCCCGACTCCGGTGCTCGCGGTGTTGGGCAACCACGACTTCGAGTCGGGCGCCGCCGACAAGGTGCGCATGATCCTCGAAGAGGCCGGCGTGATCGTGCTCGATGGGACGAGCCACGTCGTGGGTGACGTGGGCTTCGCCGGGGTGAAGGGGCTCGGCGGGGGGTTCGGCCAGCGCGCGCTCCAGCCCTGGGGCGAGGACATCATGAAGCGTCTCGTGCACGAGGCGGTGGCGGAGGCGCTCAAGCTCGAGACCGCTCTTGCCCGGCTCCGCACGCCCATCCGGGTCGCGGTGCTCCACTACGCGCCGGTGCGCGAGACGGTGGAGGGCGAGCCGCCCGAGATCTTCCCCTTCCTGGGCTCGAGCCGCCTCGAGGAGCCCTTGGTCCGCTATTCGGTCGCGGTCACCGTGCACGGGCACGCCCATCATGGAGCCCGGGAGGGAAAGATCCAGTCCGGGGCGCCGGTCTACAACGTCTGCTACCCGTTGCTCCGGGCCGCGTCACCGGAGCAGCCGTTCCGGCTCATCGATCTGGGGGTGGCCGCCGGACGCGAAACCGGCCAGGACGCGGCGGCGACCGCCGAGGCCGAGGAGAAGAGCCGCGCGTGAGCGCGCTCAGTCCTTGTACTGGCTCTTCAGCTTGCGGAGGTGGAGCACCGCGACGTCCACCCAGTCCTTCTCGCTGGGCAGCGCGCTCGCGAGCTTGATGTAGCGCTCCCAGAGCGCGATGGCCTCGCGCGGGTCCACCTTCTCGTACACTAGCGCCATGTTGTAGAGCGCGCCGGTGTGCTTGTCGTCCTGCTCGACCACCTTCTTGTACTCGCCAATCGCGTCCTGGTAGAGTCCCTTCTCCTCGTAGACCTCGGCGAGGCCCAGGCGCGCCTCCACGTAGCGGGGATCGAGGTCGATGGCCTTCTTGTACGAGTTGACCGCCTCGTAGTAGAGCTGCTTCTCGCCGTAGTAAATCTTGCCGAGACTCACGTGCACGCGGGGGTTGTAGGGGTTGTTCGTGAGCGCCTTTTGATAGGCGTTCACCGCGCCGTCGATGTCTCCCTTGGCGGCATTGGCGTCGCCCAGCCCCGCGTAGGCCTCCGCATAGAACGGCCGCAGCTCAAGCGCCTTCGTGTAGGCCTCGATAGCCTGGTCGAACAGCCGGCGCGGCGCGGTGAGGAAGAGGTCACCGAGCGCCTTGTACGGCTCGGGGTAGGCGGGGTCCAGCTGGGTCGAGGCGCGGAACTGCGCCGCGGCCTTCCAGCGATTGCCGAGCGTCTGGTGCACCACGCCGAGGGCGTACTGAGCCACCACGAACTGGGGATCTAGCTCGACTGCGCGCCCCAGCAGCTCCACCGCGGTCTCGTTGCCCTCCTGGTTGTTCCGGTAGCTGGCGATCTGCCCCTTGATGTAGGCCTCGTACGCCCGGGTGGGCGCGGTCGGCGCCGCGAACTTCTGCATGCGCGTGACCTCCCCGTCGCTCGCGGGAATCTTCATCGCTTTCGCGTAGGCGACCGGCAGCGGCCGGAGCCGCTCCATGAGCTTGCCTTCGGGCACCACGACCGGGTCCAGGTTGGTGCGCGCCGGATTGCCGCCGGCGAGCTCCACCAGGCGCGGCTGGATCGAGAGCTCGCCAGAGGTCCGGCGAACCTCACCGTAGACTGCGAGATCGGCGTTGAGGGCACGGGCGGCGGCGAGCGCGGCCGCATCGTCCCACGCCTCGGGCTGCGACACGCTCCGGAGCCGACCGCGCTCGATCTGAACGAGCGCCGGTAGCTGGGCGAGGGACAGGCGCAGGCTCTCGGCCACGCCTTCTCCGAGCCACTGCTCTTCGCGCCCGAGCTCGACCGGGGCGAAGGGCAGGATCAGCACGCTGCGCGACTTCGCTGCGGCCGGGGCCGCAAGCAGCAGGACGGCCAGAAGGCCGGCGAGCGCGGTCCAGCTAGACCGAGTCCCGCGGAGTGCCATGTCCGGGTCCTCCTTGCCTCCGAAGCCGCGGAAAACGCTCGGCGAGCCGGCCGAGCAGGCCGGGACCGACACGGCGCAGCGCGATCTCCGGGATCAGCATCACGGCCACGAGCCCGACCAGCCAGGGCCAGAGGTCCAGGGTCAGCCGCGAGCGCCGCCGGGCCTGCAAAAACGCGTCGCGCGGCTGGGCGAGCATCCCGCCGCCAGTCAGCTCGGACAGCTCCCGCAGCAGGACCTCGTCCACCCCGAGCTCCTTGAACTCTTGGGAGTACGGTACCACTAGTCCGGCGAGCTGGGACCCCACCATTTGCTCCCCGCGCCGCTGCGCCATCCCGACCAGGTACACGCCCTCGCGGTCCGCCGGGAAGCGGCCCCGATACCGGCCGGGCCCGACCTGCTCGAGCTCGATGACCGTGCGCTGCTTGTTGGGCGCGACGACGCCGACCTGCGAGTCCAGGAAGTTGATGAACTCGCCCTTGGGATCGACGGCGTCCACCAGCACCTCGCCCGTCTCGTCATTCCGCTGCACTGTCGCCACCGTGTCGCTCCGGGTCCCGGTGCGGAGCGTCCAGCGCACGAGCTGCGACCAGAACTTGTTGAAGCCGCTCCAGCGCATCCACAGCACTGCCCACTTGGCCTTGGCGTCCGAAGTGAAGGCGGCGCTGCGCCCCAGCCCGTAGCGCCACGTCGCGAGGAGCGGATCTTCCTGGTGCGTCATCAGCACCATGTCCGCGGTGCCCTTGAGCGAGGTCGCGACGTAGCCCCCGAGCGGAGGCGCCTCTTTCCAGTCGATGTCTTGGATCGCCTCGTGCGCCGGCGAGCCGACTGTCGGTTTGAACGGCTGCTCGATGAGCGAAGCCTTGGACGCGAGCTGGGTCTCGAGGGTGAAGATCCGCGGGATCGTGCTGTCGTCCTCGGTGTAGTAGAAGCGCCCGCGTCCCCATTTGGCGATGTCGAACATCAGCTGCGCGTCGGCATCCTTGCCGATGGCCACCGAGGACACCGTGATCTTGTCCTTGGACATCCGGCGGATCAGTCCGGCGAAGTCTCCGCGGGTCATCTGGCCGTCGGACAGGAAGATCACGTGCTTGAGGAGGGCCGGGCGCTCGAACAGCACCTGGTATGACTCCTTCAGCGCGGGATAGCCGTCGGTTCCACCCCCTGCCTTGATGGTGGCGATGGCGTTGTGAATGGCTTGCTTGTCCTTGGCGGAGCGGACAGGCGAGTCCCAGATGAACTCGGTGTCCCAGCTCATCACGCCGACCTCGTTGCGCTCGTCAAGGAGATCGACCACGAGGTGCGAGGCTTCCTTGGCGATGTCGAGCTTGGTGACCTTGGAGTCCGTGGTCATGGCCATCGAGCCGGAGCGATCGATGGAGAGCACCACCGCGAGGCTCGGAATCTCCAGCTTCTGCTTGACCTCCATGGTCACGGGAAGCGCTTCCTCGACCGGGGTGCGGTAGTAGCCGCCGAGGCCGAAGCTCTCCTCGCCGCCCAGCATGATCAGCCCGCCGCCCTGGTCGCGGACGTAGTCGCGGATGTTCTCCATCTGCTTCTTGGTCATCTTCAGCGACGAGACGTTGGAGAGGATCACGCCGTCGTACTTCTGGAGACCCGCCAGCTCCTTCGGGATGCGATCGGCCTCCACCACCTCCACGTCCACGTGTTGCGCGCGGAGCACGGCGGAGAGAGTCTGGGCCTGGGCGCGGTCCTTCTCGGCGAGGAGCACGAGGGGCCGGCCGCGCACCACCACGGTGCCGACCGCTCGATTGTTGTCCTCGATGGTGTCCCCCTCGACGTCGATCGAGGCCTGGTAGACGTGGATACCACTCTGCTCGAGGGACTGCTTGTAGGTGTAGACGTTCTTTCCCGCGCTCAAACGCACGACCTGCGAGCCGAGGAACTCACCGTTGCGGAACAGGGAGAGCCGGCCCTGGGTGTCGCTCTGACTCCACGCCACCACCTTGGCCTGGAAGGGTTCGCCGAACTTCACCTCGGTCGGTAGCACCATCGACTCGACGACCACTTCCTGCTTGAAGTCGAGCGGCGCCGGCACGTAGTAGATGTCCGCGCCCGCGTCCTTCGCCGCCTGCGCCACCGCGAGGGCATTGCCGGCGTTCTGGCGCCCGTCGGTGAGAAGGACGAAGCGGTTGGCGTGGCCGGGCGGCGCGGTGGCGAGGGCGAGCTGCAGGGCCTGCGCCAGGTTCGTCCCACGTCCGCCCACCTCTACCTGCGGACGATCCAGCCGCGGCGACGGCCGCAGCGGCTGGTCCACCACCGCCTCCTGGCCGAACACGATGAGACCGGCCTGATCGCCCGACTGCAGCGACTGGGCGGCCTGGGCGGCGAAGCGGAACGCGTTCTCGCGCGCGGCCAGGCTCACGCTGTCGGAGACGTCCATCATGAACAGCACGTTCAGCCGGTCCACCCACCGCGGAATGGTGGGCCGGGCGAGCGCGAGGATCAGGACGGCGAGGAGGGCGCAGCGAAGGCCCAGCGCCCAGCGATCGCCCGTCGTGAACGGTAGACCGTACCGGCCGCCGGTCTGGCGCCGCCAGTAGAGAAAGCCTTCGAGGGCGAAGATCAGGAGAGCGAACAGCACGAAGTACTGCCAGATCTCGCGCTGCACCGGCACCGGCGGAACGTCGGGGCGTGCGCCCTCCACGAAGGTGGGCACGGGGCGCGGTGTGAGGTCCGACTCCTCGGCGCTCGCGATGTTGACCGCGACCTTGGTCTCCCCGCGGGACGTCGCGATGCGATAGACCCCGACCTCATCGGTCTCGGTGAAGCTCGCCAGGCCCCGCGCCACCTGCGCGGACACCACACGGCCGGACGGCGTGGTCACGCTCGCGCTCGTCACGCCGTGCTCCACCGGCAGCAGGATCGGATTGCCGGTGGCGAGCTGCAGGCTCGACTGGTCCAGCCCCGCCGGGTGCAGCCACCGGAGGCTCTTCGAGAGCATGAGGGGGAACGCCACCCGCAACGGGAAATCCGTCCGGAACAGGTCGAAGCCGAAGAACACTGCCTTCCGGTCGCGCTCTTCCAGGAGGTAGATGAGGGGGCCACCGACCGCCTCGACCAGGGTCTTGCCCGGCGCCAGGGGCCGCACTCGCATGGCCTCCTCGATGGCGACCTTGGCGAAGTCGATCTGCCGCATGATGGGGTGGGTGCGGTCCCAGTCCATGATCACCGGCGACTCGAGGCGGCCCAGCACCTCGATGGGCACGTCGGGCGGCGCGGTGTTCACGAGCACGAAGCGACCGCTCCCGATGCGAGCCGGGCTCGCCCCGTCCACTACCACGACGTCGAAGCCCTCCATGCCGCCTTGATAGGCGTCAGGGGTGCGCACCTCGAGCTTCACCTGGGGATCGCTCTTGAGTACCTTCTCGAGGAAGAGGTTGCCCGGGCTCACCAGGAGCACCGCGATGTCGCGCGGCGGCGGAATCACCGCGTAGGCAACGTTGTCGGCTTCGAGGTCGTCGCTGACGTCGAGCCGCGCGCGCACCACGCCGCCGCCGGGATGGCTGAACGGCAGCACCACCGCCCGCCGCACGTTGGGCTCGAGCGTGAGGGACTTCTCCGCGATCAGGTCCGAGTCCAGGTGCAGGGTGAACGACAGCGTCTGCGCTTCGTCCGAGAAGTTCACCACCGAGAGGAATGCCTGCGAGTCGAAGGCCCCGAAGTAGTTCCGGCGGATCGCGAGATTCGTGATCGCGACGTTCCGGCCCCGTTGGCCGACCCCGACCCACCGCACTCGCACGTCCTCCGCCTGCCCCTTGATGGCATCGGGGTGGGAGCCGTCGGTGAAGACGTGGATCTCCGCGCGCGGATCGGGCCCCACGAGCGCACGGGCGGTGCGGATGGCGTCGCCGAGGCGGTTGGGCAGGTCGTGGCCCTGGGCGCTGCGGAGCCCGCTCACGACCTGGTCGCGGGCGCGCGTGAACGGCACCAGCACCTTCGGCTGCACGTCGGCCTCGATCACCATGACCTCCGCGCCCTCTCCCAGCCGGCTCACGAGGCCGAGGGCTTCCCGCTGGGCGCGGACGAAGCGCGAGGGAGAGACGTCGGTGGCCTTCATCGACGCGGAGGCGTCCAGCACGACCACGACCTTCTTCGCGCCGTAGCCGCTCACCGTGACCGCGGGCCGCGCGAGGGCGAGGGTCAGCGCGAGCAGGGCGAGGATCTGCAGCAGCATGAGCGGGTCACGCTGGAGCCGCTGGAAGAACGCCGACGCCTCGCGATCGCGCAGGGACGAGTCCCACAGGAGCAGGCTCGACACCATCTGCTGCCGGCGGCGGACCTTCAGGAAATACAGGAGGAGCAGCGGGACGGCGAGCGTGGCGAGGAGGAACGAGAGAGGCGAGAGGAAGCTCATCCGACGAGGAATCCCTTCAGCTGGCGGAGCATGAACTCTTCGACCGGGGTGTCGGTGACGACCCGGTGATAGCCGATCTCGTTGGCGCGGCAGAAACCCTCGGCGCGCTCGAGGAAGTCGCGCAGCCGACCGCGGTACACCCGCATGGCCTCGGCATCGAGGGTGAGGTCGCGCGTCTCGCCGGTCTCGACGTCCTCCAGCCGCAGGTCTCCGCCACCGACGGGGTTCATCTCCTCCGTGGCGAGGAGGTGGATCACATGGAGGTCGTGGCGGTGCTCGAGCAGGGTCTTGAGGCCACGCTCGTAGCCGCCCGGGTCCATGAGATCGGAGATGAGGACGGCCAACCCCGGCTCCCGCGTGCGCAACCCCCAGGCGCCGAGCGCCTCGCTGAGCGAGGTGCCGCCGGCGGGGCGCGCCCGGGAGAGGAAGTCCATGAGGGGCAGGATCTGGCTGCGCCCCCGCGAGGGACCCACGCCGTCGGCGAGCCGCTCGCGCACCATGCCCACGCCCACGCGTTCGAGATTGACGAGCCCCACGAAGCCGAGCCCGGCGGCCAGCTTGGCGCCGTAGCTGAGCTTGCTGGGCGCGCCAAAGCCCATGGACGCGGATGCGTCGAGGAGGATGTTGAGGCAGAGATCCTCCTCGTCCACGAACAGCTTGACGTAGAGCCGGTCCAGCCGGCCGTAGATGTTCCAGTCGACGTAGCGGAGATCGTCGCCGTGTCCGTAGGGACGGTAGTCGGAGAATTCGACGCTGATGCCCTTCCGGGGGCTCCGGCGCTCGCCCTTGACGCGGCCACGGAACGCCCGTCGCGACAGCAGGGCGAGCCGCTCCAGCTGCGCCAGAAAATCCGGCGACAGCAGCTCCTGCCCTCGAGCGGTCGTGGGCACGACGCTACTTTTCGTCCAGCGACTGGAAGTACTGCTTCACCTGGCTTTGATAGTCGCGCGGCACCTGCTCGCGCGCGATCGCCTCCTCCATCATCTTCCGGTACTGGCCGACCACGCCGAGGTACTGCAGACGCGACGGCGTGTTGGCCCCCCGCCCCACGAGGTTCGTATCCATCCCCTCTTTCTTCCCGCTCCGCGACTGGCCCTCCACGCCCACATCGAAGGGGCTGGCGCGCAAGCGCTGGGTGGGATCGCCCTTGGGGCTGCCGCTCTTGCCCTTGCCGGGGAAGAGCCCTTCGCCCTCGGGGAAATCTCCCTCGTCGCCAGGCCCGCCCGCGTTCTGGCCGCGTGCGTTACCGCGCTGACTGCCCCGCCGCTCGCTTTCGCGCCCGCCCTTGAGGCCCTTGCCGTCGCGGCCCGACTCCTCCATGGAGCGGAGCTTGTTCAGCGCGCGCTCCATCGCCTCCATGGCCTTGTCGTTCTGCCCGCTCTCCATCGCCTCCATGCCTTCGTTGATGTCCCCGGCCCACGGCGAGCCCTGGCCGGCGCCGCCCTTGCGGCCGAGCTTCTCCATCTCGTTGAGCAGCTCGCGCATCTTCTCAGGCGAGAACTGGTCGCCCTTGAGCCCGCTCCGCAGCTCCTTGGCCTTCTGGAAGAGCGCCTTGCTCTGGGTCTGCGTGAAGTCGCGCTGGAGATCGGGAAGCCGGTCCACCTGCTCGAGCATGCGGATGCGCTCGTCGCCCTTCTTGAGGAAGGCGTTGAAGTCCGACGCCTTCGCGCCGAGCGAGGTGTCCTTGAACACCGCGGCGAGATCGCCGCCCTGGGTCGGGGCGCCGCCGCCCTGGCGCGGCGAGAGCGTGCGCTCCTGCAGGTCCGCGCGCGGCAGCGCCTCGCGCCGGGCGGCACGGGCCTTCTCGTCCGACTCGATCTTGCCGGTGCGATCGGCGGGCTTCACGTCGTCGTCGTCGGCCTTGACGGTGAAGTTGGGCAGGCCACCGGTGGGGAGCGGGATCGGCGGCGCGAGGGCGAGGATCAGGCCCAGCGCGAGGGGGACCGGCACGAGCTTCGCCTCGCGGGGCAAAAGGCGGGGAATGATGCGGCGGCCGTCCCGGGCCTCGACCCGCGCCACCGCGTCGACAACAAGCGCGTCGACCAGCGGGGTCCGCTCGGGATGGTCCGCCCACTCCAGCGCGGTGGCGACGCGATCCTGGAATCCGAAGCCGCGGTCGGCGAGACGCGCCGCCTCCGCGAGTGTCACGGGCCGGAGCCAACCCCAGAGCGCGCCGGCCGCCGCGCCCAGGACAAGGAGGCCGCCCGCCACCACGAAGGCCAGGGTCCCCAGCGACTCCCGGAACACGAGGGGTACCGCGCCCGCGATCGCGCCCACGAAGAGGCCACGCAGCGCCCAGAACTCCGCGCGGCGCAACCGCACCTCGCGCACGACCTGCCGTACCAGCCGCTCAAGCACCTTCGGTTCGGGCATGCTCCCTTCCCTCGGCCCCGCGGGCCCTAGCGAACGAACGCGTCCTTCCCCGCCGTGCTCAGCGACTCGGCCGCTTCCACCAGCTGACTGATGAGGGTGTCGGACTCGACGCCCTCCGCCTCGCCCTCGAAGTTCAGGATGATGCGGTGTCGGAGCGCCGGGGCGGCCATCGCCCGGAGGTCCTCCACGCTGACGTTGTACCGGCCCTCGGCCAGCGCGCGCACCTTCGCCCCGAGCACCAGAGCCTGGGCGCCGCGCGGGCTCGCGCCGTAGCGGATGAAGCGGCGCGCCGCCTCCGGCGCGCGATCCCACTGCGGGTGGCTCGCGAGCACGATCAGCGAGGCGAGGTCGCGCACGTGCGAGGCGAGCGGCACCTCCCGCACGAGCTCGCGGAACGTGAGCACCTGGGGCCCCGTCATCACCCGCTGCACCTCGACCTCGCGGGGCCGTGTGGTGCGGTCGATGATCTCGGTCAGCTCCTCGAGGGCGGGATAACGCACGCGCAGCTTGAAGACGAAGCGGTCGAGCTGCGCCTCGGGCAAGGGATACGTGCCTTCCATCTCGATCGGGTTCTGCGTGGCGAGCACGAAGAACGGCGACGGCAGCGGATGCGCCGCGCCCGAGACGGTGACATTGCCTTCCTGCATGCCCTCGAGCAATGCGGACTGCGTCTTCGGAGTGGCGCGGTTCACCTCGTCGGCGAGGAGGATGTGGCCGAAGATGGGGCCGCGCTGGAACTGGAAGTGCTTCCGCTGCTCGGCGTCCTCCACGATGATGTTCGTCCCGATGATGTCGCCCGGCATCAGGTCCGGGGTGAACTGGATGCGCGAGAACGTGAGGTCCAGGCACTCGGAGAGCGTCTTGATCAGCAGCGTCTTGCCGAGGCCGGGGACGCCCTCGAGCAGCACGTGGCCGCCTGCGAAGAGGCTGACCAGGACGTGGCTCACCACATCGTCGTGGCCGACGATGACTTTCTGCATCTCGCCGCGGAGGGACTGGAACGCTTCGACGAAGGCCTGGACGCGCTGCTCTTGCGTCGCGGCGGGCTGCGGGGACTGGGCCATGAACGGCTCCTTTCCCGTCATCTGGGAGTGGAGTATCGCAAAGGTGGCCCCATGATATGGGCCGCTGCTCGAACCGTCAACCGATAGTGATGGCGAGGGGTTCCACGACATGTACCGAGGGCCCCGATCGGTAGGCGGAGACCTCCCGAGCGCGCGGATTGGCCTCAAAGCGGGGGCGGAACGGAAGCCAATGCCGCGATGCGCGCGTCAGAAGGGGTGAGGACGGACGCTCACGGCTGTGCTAAGGTGACAGTCGCAGGCGGCCGGGCCGCCATAGACCCTCGAAAAAACGTCAGGGAGCCGGATGCCACACCAGCCTTCGAGCAACATGGAGTGCCGGGAGTGCATGGACCTCCTGGCCGACTACGTGGACGGCACCCTCCCGAAGGATCAGGCAGAATTGCTCGACTGGCATCTCGAAGGATGTGGACCCTGCGTCGCATTCGTGAACACCTACAAGGGCACCGTCGACGCCGCCCGCCGCCTGCGCGAGACCAAGATCCCGCCCGAGCTACAGCAGAAACTGGTCGCCTTCCTCAAGCGCTCCGCGCGCGCCTGACGTCCCCGCCCGCGAGCGTCCGACTCAGACGGACAGCTCCTTCGACGTGAGCCGATAGGAGAACCCGTCCGGATCGAGGCTGTCGCGGCGCTCGCCGTTGACCTCCGCCTGCGGGTACATGAGAAACCCGACCGGATCGCCGCTGGACCCGGGCAGCTTCACGTCGTGCGCGTAGTTGTAGGCGAGCCAGTTCATCTCCCACTGCCCGAAGAGCTTGGCGCGGGCCTTCTGCACGGTGGGATCGGACAGCGGCAAGCCGCCGCGCTCCTCGAGCACGACCTTGCGCACGTCGGCGGGATCGACCGCGACCCATCCGTAGCCCTTCAGGAACGACTCGGCGCGGCAGTGCTGGGCGCGGGTAATGGTGCCGCTCGCCCCCAGGCTCTTGAATTCTGCGGAGTCGGCCACGCGGACGCCGTAGACGTCACGCGACGGGATGCCCACCGAGCGGGCGAGACCCACGTAGAGAGCGTTCAGGTCGGCGCACTTGCCCCGCAAGTTCCCGGACTCGAGCATGGCGCGGATGTCGCCCACGCCGCAGCCGCGCACCTTGGGATCGCGGAGGGTGTTGTCCACGATCCACTCGTAGAGCGCCCGCGCCTTGTCGACATCGGTTTTCTGGCCCCGCGTGATATCGCGCGCCGTTCGGGCGACGATCCCATCGGTCGGCATGAGCCGCGTCGGCTCGACGTAGCGGGCGAGGGTACGCTTGTCCTCGCCCACGTCGCCCGGCTTGCTCCAGTCCACCGCCCGGTCGCGCGTAGCGAAGCGGGTGATCACCTCGACGGCGGGCGCGGCCGTCCCGGGCTCCCACTCGGCCACGAGCATGGTCGCGCCGTACTTGTCCTCGCGCGCCACGCTCACCAACTTCGCGTTCCCCGACCAGCTCTGGCCGAGGTTCTTGAGGTAGTCCGTGTCGGGCGTGAGCGGCAGCGGGAGCCACACGCGCACCGGGCCCTTCGGGTCGACGACCCCGGCCCGCGTCGTGACCTCGAAGGCGCGCCATCGCGGGCCCTGGGCCGTGCGCTGCCCGAGCGCGTGGAGCGGACGGGACATCAGCGCGGCGGCCGAGACTCCCAGGCTCGTCGTCAAGAACGCGCGTCGTTCCATGAGCGAAATCTCCAACGTGTGGGGGGATCCGGGGGGTGAGCCGGTGACGGCGCTCATGGTACAGAATGAGGCGCGCGAGTCAAATCGGCTGTTTCGATGCGCACTCTCGCCCGCATCGAGAAAAGCGATCGTCCGCCGGCTCAGCCGGCGCCGCCCCCCAGGACTCGGCGGAAGGCCTCGGCCACCGGCGAGCGGCTGCGCTCGCGGTGCGTCACCACGTAAAAGCCCCGCGTCACCGCAAGATCCTGCACGCGGAGGAAGGCCAGGACACCCTGCCGGCTCTCCTCCTCGACGGCGATCCGCGACAGCACGGTGATGCCCATACCCGCCTTGACCGCCTGCTTGATGGCCTGATTCGAGCCCATCTCGCCCGCGATGCGCAGCGTGCCGAGATCCACGCCGGCGCGCTCCAGCGCCGACTCGAAGGCCGCACGCGTCCCCGATCCGCGCTCGCGAATGAGCAGCGGCTCGCGCACGAGCTCCTCGAGCGTGACCTGGGCGCGGCCCTGCCACGGGTGCCCGGCGGGGATGACCACGACTTCCTCGTCGGGGCTCAAATCCTGGAATTCGAGCCCGCGCTGCGGCAGGCGCGCGCCGACCACGCCCAGCTCCACGCGGCCATCCGCGACCCAGTCCACCACTGTCTGACTGTCGCCGATCACGAGCGTGGTGGACACGTCAGGAAATTTCTCGCGGAAGCGCCCGATCACCGCGGGCAGCAGGTACTCACCCGGGATCGTACTGCCCCCGACAACCAGCTCGCCGCGGATCCGCCCCTGATAGCCTTCGAGGGCCTGGCGCGCCTCGCGCGCGAGGGCCAGGATGCGCGAGGCATAGGAGAGTAGGAGCTGGCCGGCCCGGGTGGTCGCGGTCCCGCGCCCGAGGCGGTCGAGGAGGCGCACGCCCAGCTCGTCCTCGAGGGCGCGGATGTGCTCCGACACCGTCGGCTGGGTGAGGTGCAGCGCCTCCGCCGCCCGCGAGAACGAGCCCATCTCGGCGACCTTGGCGAAGATCTCGAGCTGACGAAGATCCATGGTGGACGGGAGTATAGGGGCGCATGAGGTGGGGTGTCCAGCGCGCCCGGAGACCTCCGGTCAGTCGAGCAGCGACTCCGCGGCTTCCATGAGGCCTTCCGAGAGGGTGGGATGGGCGTGGATCGTCAGGGCCACGTCCTCGACGGTCAGGGCGTTCTCCACCGCGAGCGCGGCCTCGGCGGCGAGCTCGCCCGCGCCGGGGCCGACCAAGCCCACGCCGAGGACCCGACCGGTGGCCGCCTCGGCCACGAGCTTGGTGAGGCCGTCGGCGCGCCCCAGGGTAGCGGCCCGGCCCGATGCCGCCCACGCGAAGCGCGCGACGTTCACCTCGCGACCGGCCGCGCGCGCCGCCGACTCGTCGAGGCCACACCACGCGATCTCGGGATCCGTGAAGACCACCGCCGGCACCGCCACGTTGTCGAACGCAGCCGGCCGCCCTGCTAGGGCCTCCGCGGCGACCTTGCCCTGGCGCATGGCGCGATGGGCGAGCATGGGTTCGCCCGTCGCGTCCCCGACGGCCAGGATACGGGGGTCGGCGGTGCGACACTGGGCATCGATCTCGATGAGCCCGCGCGCGTCCAGCCGGACGCGCGTGGTCTCGAGGCCGAGATCCGCAGTGAGCGGGCGACGCCCCACCGCGACCAGCACACGGTCGAAGCGCTCCGGCGCTTGGCCCTCCAGCGTCGCCTCGACGCTGCCGCCTTCCTCGCGCAGCGCCAGCACGCGCGTGGCGAGGTGCACGGCGGCGAACTGCCGCTCCACACGCCGCGCGAGCGGCTGCACCAGGTCGCGGTCCACCCCCGGCAGCAGCCCGTCGGTGAGCTCGACGAGGGTCACGCGGCTGCCGAGCGCCGCGTACACCTGCCCCAGCTCGAGCCCAATGTAGCCGCCCCCCACCACGAGCAGACGCTCGGGCACATCGGGGAGGTCGAGCGCGGCCGTCGAATCCATCACCCGCTCGCCGAGCTCGACACCGGGCAGGGCGCGGGGCGCGGAGCCCACCGCGACGACGGCGTGGCCGAAGCGGATCTTCTGGGGCGCGTCGCCCTCCACCCGGAGCTCCCGCGAGCCCTCGAACACCGCGCGGCCTCCCACGACTTCGACCTTCTTGCCTCGCGCCACCGAGGCGAGGCCGCGCGCGAGCTTGCCGACGACGCGGTCCGCCTTCCACTTGCGGAGGGGGTCGAGCGAGATGCGGGGCGCGCCGAAGTCCAGGCCAATCTCGCGCGCGCGCTCGGCCTCACCGATGAGGTGCGCCGCGTGTAGCAGGGCCTTGGAGGGGATGCAGCCCTCGTAGAGGCACGCGCCGCCCAGGCGGGCGCCCGCGTCGACGATGAGGGTTTCGAGCCCGAGGTCGGCGCAGCGGAAGGCGGCGGAGTAGCCGCCGGGGCCGCCGCCCACTACCACCACGTCCACTTCCTCGACCCGATCGCCCATCACCACCGCGGTGTCCTCCGACTCTTCGGCTCAGAGGCCGAGGAGCAGCCGGCCGGGGTTCTCGAGCAGCGCGACCACCTCGGCGGCGAAGCGCGCCCCATCCGCGCCGTCGGCCACGCGGTGATCGAAGGTCAGCGTCAGGGGAAGGAGGAGCCGCGGCACCACCTGGCCTTCGCGCACCACGGGTTCGAGCCGTCCTCGCGCCACCGCCAGGATCGCCACCTCGGGATAGTTGATGATCGGGATCGCGCCGGTGCCCCCGAGCGCTCCGATGTTGGTGAGGGTGAAGCTGCCGCCGCGGAGATCGTCGAGCGTGGCCTTGCCCTCGCGCACCCGCTGGGCGAGCGCGGCGAGCTCGCGCGCAATCTCGAGCACCGGCTTCTTGTCCACGTCGCGCAGCACGGGCACGATCAGACCGCGATCGGTCGCCACCGCGACGCCCAGGTGCACGTAGCGCTTCAGCACGAGCTCGCCTGCGCCGGGATCGAGGCTCGCGTTGAAATGCGGATGCCCGCCCAGCGCGGTGGCCACCGCCTTGAGCAGGAAGGACGTGAGCGTGAGGTAGATGCCGCGCTCGCGCGCCGCCTCGAAGCCGCCGCGCACGATGGCCTCGAGCTCGGTGATGTCGGCGCGGTCGAAGTGGCTCACGTGGGGGATCAGCGCGGCGGACAGCGCCATCCGCTCGGCGATGGTGCGCCGGAGGTGCGAGAGCGGCACGCGCTCGACCGGGCCCCATGGCTCGAAGCTCGGCAGCGCCGGCGCCGCGAGCCCGACCGGCGCGAGCGGCTTGCCGGGCCCCGCCGCGTCTTTCGCGCGCGCCGTCACCGGCTCGTGTGGCGCCGACCCGCGCGCGGCCGCCGGGGAACGGCCCCCTCCGCCCGCGTGGGCGCGCACGTCGTCGTCGGTGATGCGTCCGCCCGGCCCGCTCCCCGCGACCGCCCCGAGGTCCACGCCGAGCTCGCGAGCGAGGCGCCGGGTGGAGGGCGTCGCCGGCGGCGGCCCCGCGGGCCGCGGCGCGGCCGGCGCCGGGCGAGAGGGCGCGGCCGGCGCGGCCGGGGACGGCGCGGCGACGGGACGGGCCTTCGCGGGCGCGGGCGCTGCGCCGGCGGCGTCGGCGAACGTCACCAGCACCGCGCCCACCTTCACGGTCTGGCCCGGCGTCACGTGGATCTTCTGGACACGGCCGCCCACCGGGGACGGGATCTCGACCTTGGCCTTGTCGGTCTCGACCTCGAGCAGCGGGGTGTCCTCGGCGATCACGTCGCCCTCGTGGACGAGCACCTCGACGATCTCGGCCTCGGTGAGGCCTTCGCCGAGGTCCGGCAGCGCGAACTCGCGGGGCATGCCCTAGTAGGCGAGCGTTTCGCGCGCCGCAGCGAGCACGCGCGCGGGGTCTGGCACGGTGGCCTTCTCCCGCGCGAAGCCGGGAAACGGCACGTCGTAGGCGGTGACACGCCGGACGGGGGCTTCGAGCGAGAGGAAGGCGCCCTCCATGATGGAGGCGGCGATCTCCGCGCCGGGGCCGAAGCTCCGCGGCGCCTCGTGCACCACGAGCGCGCGTCCCGTCTTGCCGACCGACGCGGCGAGGGTCTCGCGGTCGAGCGGCGAGATCGTGAGGAGGTCGATGATCTCCGTCTCGACCCCGTCTTCAGCGACCAGGGTCTCCGCGGCCTCGCGTGCCACGCGCAGCATCGCCCCGTAGGCCACGATGGTGAGGTCATGGCCCTCACGATCGACGCGGGCCTTGCCGAGTGGGATGACCTCGGGCTCGTCCGGCACTTCCTCCTTGGCCGCGTGGTACAGCGCCTTGGCCTCGAAGAAGATCACGGGATCGGGATCGCGAATGGCCGCGGCGAGCAGCCCTCGCGCCGCGCGCGGCCCCGAGGGCACCACCATCTTGAGCCCGGGAATGTGGGCGTAGAACTGTTCCTCGCTCTCCGAGTGATGCTCGAGCGCGCGGACGCCGCCGCCGTAGGGCATGCGCACCACCATCTGGCATCCGAAGCGGCCCTGCGAGCGCTGGCGATAGCGGGCGGCGTGATTCTCGATCTGGTGGAAGCACTGGAACGCGAAGCCCGAGAACTGGATCTCGCAGATCGGCTTGAGTCCGTAGAGCGACATGCCGACCGCGGTGCCGACGATGGCGGCCTCGGCGAGCGGGCTGTCGATGACCCGCCGCGAGCCGAACTGGCGCTGGAGGTCGTCGGTGACCCGGAACACCCCACCGTCGACCCCGACGTCCTCGCCGAGCACGAGCACGTCGGGGTCGCGCTCCATCTCCTGCTGGAGGGCGAGGTTCAAGGCCCTCACCATGTTGAGCTTGGTCATCCCGGCGCGCTCCGCCATGGCTAGCGCCGGCTGATGCGCTGGCCGCGCATGGGCACCGGCGCCTGGGCTTCACTGCCGGAGCCCGGCGGAGCCTGCTCCCGTAGCCGCGCCGCCATCTCCGCGCGCTGCCCTTCGAGCGAAGCGGGCGGCGCCCCGTACGCGTGGGTGAACATGCCGAGCGGGTCTGGCGCGCCGGTCGCCTCGAACCGCGCCACCGCTGCCGCGATCTCGGCGTCGACTTCCGCCACCACGCCCGAGACGGCAACGTTCCGCTTCTCGAGATACGCGGTGAACCGGGTGAGCGGGTCCTTGCGCTCCCAGGCCTTGACCTCTTCCTCGGAGCGGTACTTGGTGGGGTCGTCGGCGGTGGTGTGGACGCCCAAACGATAGGTCACCGCCTCGATGAGCGTGGGGCCATCGCCCGCGCGGGCCCGCTCCACCGCCTCACGGCTCGCCGCATACACCGCGAGCACGTCGTTGCCGTCCACCTGAATGCCCGGCACGCCGTAGGCCAGCGCCTTCTGCGCGATGGTCGCGGAGTTCGTCTGCTTCTTGAGCGGGACCGAGATGGCCCACTGGTTGTTCTGCACCACCAGCACCAGGGGCACGTGCCAGACGCCCGCGAAGTTCAGCGCCTCGTGGAAATCCCCCTCGGAGGTCGCGCCGTCCCCGCAGTAGGCCATGACCACCGCGTCGTCGCCCCGGTACTGCGCGGCGTAGGCGAGACCGACGGCGTGGGGCAGCTGGGTCCCGACGGGGATGCACACCGGCAGATCGTGCTGCTCGGGCGCGGGGCGGCCGCCCTCGAGGTGACCGGAGAAGAAGAGGAGGAGATGCTCGATGGCCCATCCGCGCCAGATCATGGCGGCGGTCTCGCGGAAGGACGGCACCATCCAGTCCGTGGGACGCAGGGTGAAGGCGCTCCCCACCTGCGCGGCTTCCTGCCCCTTGATCGGCGCGAACGTGCCGATACGGCCCTGGCGCTGCAACCGGACCATACGCTCATCCAGACGACGGCCCAGGACCATGGCGCGATAGAGCTGGAGGAGCTCCTCGGCGCTGAGCGATGGCTCCAAGGCGGAATCGAGATTGCCGTCGGCATCGAGGATCGAGAGATGCTCGATCCGGATCCGGGGCTCCAGGATGGTCCTCGGCATGCGCCTCCTGAACAAAAAAGGGGGCCACGAGGGCCCCCGATGATTAGACGGCCCCGCCTTCGATCGCTAGTGACACCCGCAGCCGCCGCCGCAGCAGCCGCCCATCGACGCGGCGCCGCCCTCCGACGCCGGCCCCGCCGCCACCGCGGTGCGGGCGCGGAAGAGCGACAGCCGCCGCATCACGCGCTCGCCTCCGCACGCAGGGCAGGCCACCTCTGCCGCGCCCTGCACCAGCTTCTCGAACTCGCGCTCGCACGCGAGACAGGTGTACTCGTAGATCGGCACCTATTCTCCTCCGCGCTGCACGTAGCTCTTCACGAACTCCTCGGCGTTCTCCTCGAGGATGTCATCGATCTCGTCGAGGAGGTTGTCGAGGTCCTCCTTGAGCTTCTTGCCCTTCTTCGCGAGCTCACCGCTTCCCGCCCCGGACTCGTCGCCCTCGGGCGGCTTCTGCGGCCTCGTCTCCTTCTTTTTTTGCTCTGCCATGGACGTTCCTCCTGGCCTCTCCCGGGGGAGGCCGCCGGGCCTACACGGTGGGGAGCACGATCCCCTGCTGGCCCTGGTACTTCCCCTGCCGGTCCGCGTACGACGTCAGGCAGGCCTCGTCGGACTCGAAGAACAGCACCTGCGCGATGCCCTCGTTGGCGTAGATCTTCGCGGGCAGCGGGGTGGTGTTGCTGATCTCGAGGGTCACGTAGCCTTCCCACTCGGGCTCGAAGGGCGTGACGTTCGTGATGATGCCGCAGCGGGCATAGGTGGACTTGCCCACGCAGATCGTGAGGACGTTGCGTGGGATCTTGAAGTACTCGACCGAACGGCCCAGGGCGAACGAGTTGGGCGGAATGATGCAGACGTCGCCCTGATAGTCCACGAACGACCGCGGGTCGAATCCCTTGGGGTCGACGATGGTGTTGTTGATGTTGGTGAAGATCTTGAACTCGTCGGAGATGCGGAGGTCGTAGCCGTACGAGGACACGCCGTACGAGATCATGCCCTTGCGCACCTGCCGGTCCTCGAAGGGCTTGATCATGCCCTGCTCGAGGGCCATCCGCTTGATCCAGCCGTCGCTTTTGATCACGTCATCGGCCCCCTGGGCATCTCGTGAGGTCATGGTACTGCCCCCCCGGAGAGGGAGTCAAGCAACGCGCTCCCAGGTGGCGCCCGTTCCATCCACGGACAGCGCCACCGCGCGCCCCGCGCCGCCTTCGCCGCGCAGCGCCCCCTCCATCGCGCTCGCCACTGCGTCGCCTGGCCCCTCCACCGCGGCCAGCAGCGCTGGCCCAGCGCCCGAGAGCACACAGCCGAGGGCACCCGCCGACCGCGCCGCCGCCACCGCCGCGGGCAGCCACGGGAAGAGCCGCCAGCGCGCGGGCTGGTGCAGCCGGTCGTCGAGCGCGGTGGGCAGGAGGTCGAGCCGCCCGCCGCCCAGCGCGGCGAGCAGCAAGGCCACGCGCTGAAGATTGAACACGGCATCGGCGCGCGACACCGTGGGCGGCAGCACCGCGCGCGCCTCGCGCGTCGAGCCCTGAGCGTCCGGGATCAACACCACCCACCGCACCGCCGCCGGCACGGGCAGCGAGATCGCCGTGATGCGATCACCGCTTGCGCATGACACGGTGAGACCGCCCAGGAGGGCAGCGGCGACATTGTCGGGATGGCCCTCGGCGCGGGCGGCGGCATCGAGCAGCGCCTCCCGCGACAAGGCATTCCCCGCGAGCGCGCTCCCTGCCACCAGGCCCGCCACCCATGCCGCCGCGCTCGACCCGAGGCCCCGGCTCGGCGGAATGCGGTTGACGCAACGGAGCATCACACCACAAAAAGGACGCCCGGCCAGCTCGAACGCCTGGCGCACCGCGCGCGCCACGACATTGTCCGCGCCGGTGGGGAGCACGCCGGTCCCCTCGCCCTCGACGGTGACCACGACGCGATCGCTTTCCTCTGCGGTGACCTCGTTGTGGAGCGCGAGCGCCAGCCCGAGCACGTCGAAGCCGGGGCCGATGTTGGCCGACGTTGCGGGCACCCGCACGGTCACGCGCATGTCAGAGCCGCTTGAGCAGCCATTCGGGCGTCAGCGTCAAGGCCCACGAGTTGAGCGCGATGTAATAGTTCGACACCACGAGCACACCCACCACGATCAGCAGCCCGCCCGCCACCCGCTCGACCACGGGGATGAAGGGACGGTACCGCTTGAAGAAGCGCAGGAAGGCGCCGAGCGCCAGCGAGAAGAGGAGGAAGGGAATGCCGAGGCCGGCGGAATAGGCGAGGAGCAGTCCGGTCCCCTGGGCCACGGTCTTGTCGTTGCTGGCCAGCGTAAGGATGGAGCCCAGGATGGGTCCTACGCAGGGCGTCCAGCCGATGGCGAACGTGAGCCCGACGGCGAACGAGCCGAGCAGGCCTGCGCGCTTTTCGCGGATCTGCAGCTGGGCGGTGCGACCGAACAGCCGCACCCGCAGCACGCCCACGATGTAGAGGCCGAACACGATGATGAGGATGCCGCCCGCGATGCGGATCCAGTCGCGGTAGTCCAGGAGGAACTGGCCGGCCGCGCTCACCGACACCCCCAGGCTCACGAACACGGCGCTGAAGCCGGCGATGAAGGCCAGCGAATGCGTCAGCACGCGGCCACGGGTCGCGGCCGTCACCTCCCCGGAAAGATGCTCCACCGACATGCCGGTGATGAAGGAGAGATAGGAGGGGAAGAGGGGGAGGACGCACGGGGAGAGAAACGAGAAGAGCCCAGAAGAAAATGCAACGAACAGTCCCACCGATTCCATTACTTGAGTGTCATCATTTCAGGAGCGACTCGAAAAGCTGATGGGCCGCCGGCTTGTCCCATTCGCGCGGGCCCAGCGCGATGAAGCTCAGCGCGCCTTTACGGTCGATGACCAGGCTCGAGGGCAGCACACGCACCCGGTAGAGGTTCGCGACCTTCATGCGCGGGTCGAGCCCCACCGGAAAGGTGAAACCGCTTTCCTTGATGAAGCGCGCTACGCGCTGGGTCGAGCCCTCGGAGTCGTTGGAGACGGCGAGCACCACGAGCCCCTGCGCGCGATGCTTTTGATAGAGCCGCTCCATCGCCGGCATCTCCTCCTTGCAGGGCTCGCACCATGTCGCCCAGAAGTTGAGGAGCACCACCCGGCCGCGATACTCGGCGAGCGAGAGTTTACCGCCCTCGGGGGTCGCGACTTCGAACGGCTGGGCCGTCTGCGCGCGTCCGGGGCGCGCCAGCTCGAGCTCCTTGGCGGGCTCGCTGGCGGGCGCGGACGCCGGCCCGAGCAGTCCGACGAGCACGGCCAGTGATGCGAAGAGGCGCGACACAGCGGCAGTATACACGGCGCCGGCGCGCCGTCCGCGGGCCCCGAGCCGTGTGATAGGGTGCAGGAGGACCATGGCCGTCACCGTCCTCGCCGACGACCTCACCGGGGCCTGTGACACCGGCTGCCTGTTCGCCGGGCGCGGCGCGGTGGGCGTGATCGCCGAACCCGCGCTGATGGCGAGCGCGGCGCCCGTCGTGGCCGTGGACACGGAGAGCCGCGCGCTCCAGGCATCCGAGGCCGGCGGGCGGCTCCGTGCCGCCGCCGCGCGCCTGGCCGCCAGGCTCGAGCGCGGCCCCGCGTTCAAGAAAATCGATTCCACCATGCGTGGGCCCGTGGGGGCGGAGATCGAAGGTCTGCTCGACGCAGGCGGCTGGCGGGGCGGCGCGCTCGTCTGTCCCGCCTTTCCCGCCCAAGGCCGCTTCGTGCGCGACGGTCGCCTCTGGGTAGACGGCGCGCTCGCACATGAAAGTCCCGTCGGGCGCGACCGTCACTATCCCGGCGCGACGTCCGATCTCCTGGCGATGCTCCAGCCCGCGCTCGCCCGGCCCGTGGCCCGGCTTTCGCTGGCGGACGTGAGGGCGGGCGTGGATGCGGTCGACGCGCGACTGGCCGCCGCCCGCGGCGCGGTGATCGCGGCCGATGCTGAGTCCGACGCCGATCTCGACGTGCTCGCGCGCGCGGCGTCGCGCCGCGGGGACCTCCTCGTCGCGGGCTCGGCGGGCCTCGGGCGCGCCTTTGCGGCGGCGCTCGACTATCCGGCGCCGCGCGCCACCCTACCCCGCCCCGGCGCCTGGCTGTGGGTGGTGGGAAGCCGCCATCCGGCAAGCCGCGCCCAGGCCCACGCGCTGGAGGCGGCGGGCGTCCCCGGCGCATGGCTCGAGGAGGCCCGCGCGCCAGATCTGGAGGCGGTGCGCCGCGCGCTGCACGCCGGCCTCGCCGGCTTCCTCGGCTTCACCGACGCGCCGGGCCTCGAGCCGCAGGCCGTCGCCGACACGCTGGGGCGGACAGTCGCCGGCGTGTTGAGGGAGACCGCGGTCGATCTGCTCGCCGTCACCGGCGGTGAAACCGCCTTCGCGACGATCGCCGCCGTGGGCGCTGCGCTCGGCACGCCGCGACTCGATCTCGACGGCGCCCCGGCCAGCGGGCTCGCGCTGGGCACCCTCACGCTGGGCGCGGGCTCGGCCGCGCGCCGCGTGCCCTTCCTCAGCAAGGCCGGCGGCTTCGGCGCGCCCGATCTCTTGCTCACGCTGCTCGGAGGATCCGCATCATGACGACGCACGCGCCCCGGATCGGCATCACGATGGGCGACCCCGCCGGGGTCGGTCCGGAGATCACCGTGAAGGCGCTCGCGGTGCCCGAGGTGGCCGCGTCGTGCCGCGCGGTGGTGGTGGGCTCGGGCGACGCCCTCGCCGCCGCCATCGATCTCCTGCGCGCCCCCGTCACGCTTCGGCGCGTGAAGGCGGTGGAGGACTGCCGCTACGCGTCTGGCACCGTGGAATGCCTCGACCTCGCGAACGTGGACATGGCCAGTCTCCCCCGCGGTGCGGTGAGCCCGGAAGCGGGCCGTGCCGCGTACGCCTATATCGAGACGGCGGTGGGGCTCTGCCAGCGGGGCGCGATCGACGGGATCGTGACCGCGCCCATCAACAAGGAGGCGCTGGCCGCCGCCGGGCATCAGCACACCGGCCACACCGAGATCCTCGCGAAGCTCTCCGGCACCAAGGACTTCGCGATGCTGCTCATGGGCAAGGAGCTCCGCGTGATCCACGTGACGACCCACGTGGCCCTTCGGCGGGTGCCCGAGCTCTGCACCCGCGAGCGCGTGGGCCGCGTCATCGCGCTCGCCCAGGAGACCATGAACTTTCTCGGCGTCGCGCGCCCGCGCATCGCGGTGTGCGGGCTGAACCCGCATGCCGGCGAGGAGGGCCTCTTCGGCGACGAGGAGCAGCGGGAGATCGGCCCCGCCGCCGAGGTCGCGCGGCGCGCCGGCCTCGACGTGCACGGTCCCCTGCCGGCGGACACGCTCTTCTCGCGCGCCCGTGGCGGCGAGTTCGACATCGTGGTGGCGATGTATCACGACCAGGGCCACGTGCCAGTGAAGACGCTCGGCTTCACGTTCGACCAGAAGACCGGGGCGTGGACGGGACTCTCGGGCGTCAACGTCACCGTGGGGCTCCCCTTCCTCCGCGTCTCGGTCGACCACGGCACCGCATTCGACCGGGCCTGGAAGGGGATCGCCAATCCCGAGAGCATGATGGAGGCGATCGAGGTCGCGGTCAGCATGCTCGGCGCCCACGCGCGCTAGCGCGTCGTCATGGACGCGCCCGCGCTCCGCGCTCTCGCCCGCGACGCAGCCTCGGGACGGCTGGGCCGGCGCCGCTTTCTCGCGATCCTTGCCGGCCTGGGCGTCGCCGCTCCCCTCGCCGCGCAGCTCCTGCCGCCGCGACCGGCGCGCGCGCAGGCGCCGACGCCCCCCGCGCGGCGGGGAGGTGCGCTCCGGCTGCTCTACTGGCAGGCGCCGACCATCCTCAACCCGCACCTTGCCACCGGCGTGAAAGACGCCGCCGCGGCCCGGCTGTTCTACGAGCCGCTCGCCGCCTTCGACCCCGAGGGCAACCTGGTCCCCCAGCTCGCGGCCGAGCTACCCACCCGCGACAACGGCGGCCTGGCCCGCGACGGCACCTCGGTGCGCTGGCGGCTCAAGAAGGGCGTGACGTGGCACGACGGCCGCGCCCTCACCGCGGACGACTGCGTGTTCACGTGGGAGTACGCGGCCGATCCCGCGACGGCCGCCACCTCCATCGCCGCCTACCGGGATCTCGAGCGCGTGGAGAAGCTCGACGATCAGACGATCCGCGTGCTCTTCAAGCGGCCCATGCCCTTCTGGGCCATCCCGTTCTGCGGCACCGGGGGCATGGTGCTCCCGCGGCACGTCTTCGAGCGCTACCGCGGCGGCCCCTCGCGGGAGGCGCCGGCCAATCTCAAGCCCGTCGGGACCGGTCCGTTCCGCGCGGTCGACTTCCGTCCCGGCGACACCGTGCGCGCGGAGCGCTTCCCCGGCTATCACCTCGCGGGGCGGCCCGGGTTCGACACGGTGGAGATGAAGGGCGGTGGCGACGCCGCCTCGGCGGCGCGCGCCGTCCTGCAGACCGGCGAGTACGACTTCGCGTGGAACATGCAGGTGGAGGACGAGCTGCTCCGCCGCCTCGAGGTCAACGCCAAGGGTCGCGTGCTCTTCACGCCGAGCAGCAGCACCGAATTCATCGAGCTGAATTTTTCCGACCCCTGGAACGAGGTGGAGGGGCAGCGCGCGAGCGCCCGGACCATGCATCCCCTGCTGTCGGATCCCGCCGTGCGGGAGGCCCTCGCGCTCCTGGTGGATCGGCGCGCGATTCAGCAGGAGATCTACGGCAGACAGGGCGAGACCACCCCCAACTTCCTCGTGACGCCGGCGCGATACCGCTCGCCCAACATGCGCTGGGACTTCAGCGTGGAGCGCGCGAGCGCGGCGCTGGACGCCGCGGGCTGGAGGCGCGGCCCCGACGGAGTGCGCGTCAAGGACGGCCGACGGCTCCGCCTGGTCTTCCAGACGTCCATCAATGCCCCCCGACAGAAGACCCAGGCCATCGTCAAGCAGGCGGCGGCCAAGGCCGGGATCGAGATCGACCTCAAGTCGGTGGTCGCCTCCGCGTACTTTTCCTCCGACGCCGCGAATCCCGACACGGTGCGGCACTTCTACGCCGATCTCCAGATGTACCAGCAGCTCATGGGCCGTCCGGATCCCCAGCTCTACATGGAGCGCTTCAGCTCCTGGCAGATCCCGTCCAAGGAGAACAAGTGGTCGCTCACCAACTCCGGCCGATGGCGGAGCGACGAGTACGACCGCCTGTGGCGCGCCGCCGAGCGCGAGATGGACGCCGCGAAGCGCGCGGCGCTCTTCATCAAGATGAACGATCTGGTGATCGGCAACGGCGTGGTCATTCCCGTGCTGTGGCGCAGCGAGGCGACGGCGGTGTCGGCCCGGCTGCGCGGGATCCAGATCTCGCCCTGGGAGTCCAATCTCTGGAACATCGCGCAGTGGCGGATGGAGGGCTGAGCGGGCCGCGGTCGCGCGGCACGCAGGAGACATCATGGCCGAGCGCCTCTACGACGTCGTCACCTTCGACTGCTACGGCACCCTGATCGACTGGGAGAGCGGCATCGGCCGCGCGTTCGCCGCGGAGGCGGTGAAGATCGGCCACCCGGTGGACGCTGCGGCGGCGGTGAACCTCTACGTGGACGTGGAAGCAGCGGTGGAGCAGGAAGGCTACCGCCGGTATCGGGACATCCTCGCGGAGACCGCGCGGCGCGTCGCCGCCCGGCTCGGCTGGCCGCTTCCACCCGAGCGGACCGGCTTCGTCGCCGAGAGCCTGCCCGCGTGGCCGCAGTTCCCGGACACCAACGCCGCGCTGCGCCGGCTCGCCACCGCGGGCTACCGCCTCGGGATCCTCTCCAATGTGGACGACGACCTCCTCGTCTGGAGCCGCCGGCTCCTCGCCGCCATGTTCGAGATCGTGATCACCGCGCAGCAGGTGGGGTCCTACAAGCCGGCGTCGCCTCACTTCGTGGCCGCGCGCACCGTGATCGGCGGCGCGCGGTGGCTCCACGCCGCGCAGAGCCACTACCACGACATCACGCCTTGCGCCGCGCTCGGCATTCCCGCGGCCTGGATCAATCGGAAGCCGAGCCCGCCGTCGAGCGCGGCGCGCGCGGTCGAGACCTTCCCCACCCTCACCGGACTTGCCGACTGGCTCGCGCCGTGACCCCCACGCGCGGGGCCCATTCTTGACACTATGGGGGGCCGCCCGTATAAGGGCGTAACCCACCCGGAGGGGGTTTCCACATGGACGAGCATGCCCTTCGCGCATTGATTGCGGACGTCAAGGCCGGACGCCTGAGCCGGCGCGCTTTCGTGCAGACCATGGTCGGCGTCGGCCTCACCGCGCCGCTGGCCGCGCAGATGCTCGCCGCGGGCGGGGTGCCGCGCGCGCACGCGCAGGGCACGAGCTTCGTGCCCACCAAGCGCGGCGGCGGCGGCGCGCTCAAGATGCTGTGGTGGCAGGCGCCCACACTGCTCAACCCGCACTTCGCCACCGGGACCAAGGATCAGGACGCCTCTCGCATCTTCTACGAGCCCCTCGCCGGCTTCGACCCTGACGGCAACGTGGTGCCGGTGCTGGCCGCGGAGCTGCCCACCGTGACCAACGGCGGGCTCGCCAAGGACCTCAGCTCGGTGACATGGCGGCTCAAGAAGGGGGTCCAGTGGCACGACGGCAAGCCCTTCACTGCCGACGACGTGGTCTTCAACTACGAGTTCGTGACGGACCCCGCCAACAAGACGGTGACCACGGGCTCCTACACCGAGATCAGCAAGATCGACAAGGTGGACAGCCACACCGTCAAGATCACCTTCAAGAAGCCCCAGCCGTTCTGGTCCGACGCCTTCTGCGGCGTGCGGGGCATGATCATCCCCAAGCACGTATTCGAGCCCTTCCGGGGCGCCAAGGCCCAGGAGGCGCCGGCCAACCTCAAACCGGTGGGCACGGGGCCGTTTCGCATCGTGGACTTCCGTCCCGGCGACGTGGTCCGCGCCGACATCAATCCCGCCTATCACGTTCCCAACCGCCCGTTCTTCGACCACGTCGAGATGAAGGGCGGCGGCGACGCCGCCTCGGCGGCGCGCGCGGTGCTGCAGACGGGCGAGTTCGA
>Ga0111538_10000245_pt1 | contig 68166 bp, 57 predicted proteins | sample SoiMethybrSBSTD1_FD_79669 | JGI IMG/M metagenome (GOLD analysis project Ga0111538, IMG submission 79669) | Bulk soil microbial communities from a Populus tree surrounding site in Tennessee, USA - Soil MetaG P. TD hybrid SBSTD1 (version 2)... | ecosystem: Environmental > Terrestrial > Soil >...
GCGGCGCCGGCGGCCTACGCGATCATCGGCGACATCGAGGCCTCGCGCGACCGGATCGACGACGCGATCAAGGCCTACGAGGAAGTACTGAAGCGGCAGCCGACGTCGGTCGGCGCGAATGTCGCCCTCGCCGGGTTCTATCTTGTGAGCGGCAGCGTCGACAAGGCGCAGACGTTCGCCCAGCAGGCACTGACCCAGCAACCGCGCAACCCGATAGTCCGCGTGCTGATGACCCGGATTGGCCTCGCCAAGCGCCAGCCCCAGGCGGTCGAAGAACTTGCGGCGCTACAGAAGGAGTACCCGAACGCGGCCCCCGTGCTGAACCTCGTGGGCGCCCAGCAGACCGTGGAGAAGAAATACGACCTGGCGCGCGTTACCTATCAGAAGTCGCTCCAGGTCGCGCCGAACAACCTGGAAGCGCTGACGGGGTTGTCCCGCGTCGATATCCTCTCGGGCAAGTCGAAGGACGCCGTCAGCCGCGTCGAGTCGGGCCTGAAGACGGCCAAGCCGACCGCCAGCCTGCTGATGATGGCCGCCCAGACCCACGCCGCCTCCGGCGACCTGGCCCGAGCCGAGGATCTCCTGAAACAGGCCATCGAGCTGGAGCCTTCCCGCCTGCAGGCCTACGTGGCGCTTGGCGGGCTTTACGCCCGTCAGAACCGCCTGGACGATGCCAAGGATCAATTCCGGAAGGTCATCGAGCGCAATCCGCGGTCGGTTTCCGCCTACATCATGGTCGGCATGCTGCTAGAGGGCCAGAGTAAGACGGCCGAAGCCGAGGAGCAGTACCAGAAGGCCCTGAGCATCGACCCCAGGGCCCCGGTTGCCGCCAATAACCTGGCCTGGATCTACGTCGCCTCCGACCGGAAGCTCGACGAGGCGCTGCAGCTCGCCCAGACGGCGAACCAGGTGCTGCCCGACGAGCCCCACATCAACGACACCCTGGGGTGGATTTACTGCCGGAAGAACCTGGGGTCGGTGGCCATCCCGTACCTGGAACGCAGCATCAAGGTGGATCCGACCGACCCGGCGGTGCACTACCACCTCGGCGTCGCCTACATGCAGGCCGGAGACCCCGGCCGGGCGCGCAAATCGCTCGAAACGGCCCTCGGATCGAAGCGCGAATTCCTGGGGATCGCGGACGCCCGCGCGGCGCTCGCAAAGCTCGGTCGCTGAGGCTTTGGAGAGAAAAGTCCGCTCACAGGAAGGATCTTTGGGAAAGCCCCGGACAGGCCAGGGTTGGCGGAGGGACAGAGTAGGCCTCAAACTACTGAGGGTTAAGGTGTTAAAGGTCACACTCCGGCAGCCGGACTGAACGGCGGGCCTGAAGGTGATTGGCAGTCAACTTGCTACATGGATGAGCGGGAAATTGGTGGGGTTCGGCACTCGGATATTTTTGTCCAGTTTGCGGACAACCTTGGAGGGTTCGATGAAAGTGCGTAAAGGACTTCTAGTTAAACTGGCGACTGTCGTGGCGGCACTGGCTTTGGTGCTCACCGCGCAGGTGACTCCGGCGTCTGCAGCCACTCTGCAGATCCAGATGAGCGGACTGAACCTCGTCTACACGGACGCTGGCGCGCCGGGCGCCGGCACGCTGTGCGACGCGACCAGCTGCAATGGCGGCGGCGGCTTCGCGGCGGACGCTGATCCGCTGATCACGGCGAGCTTCCTCGTCGATGGCAACCTGGTCGGCACGCTCACCTCGAACATCTGGGTGGACATGTCCCTCGGCGTGACGAACGCCTTGTTGGACAACGGCGCGTTCACCGTCACCCCGACGACGGGTGGTATCTTCGACCTGATCACCTCGGCCCCGGGCCCGGGCGGTTGGGGCCTGGCGCTCAACGTTGGAAACGGCCAGCTCCTGTTCAGTGACAATCTGCTGTCCTTCACGGGCATCGCGACGGTGAACAGCATCTTCGCGCAGAGCCTGCCGTTTGGCCTGGTGATCGATCAGCCGATCGTCCTTTCGTACTCGGCGAACGTCACGTCCTTCACTACGGCGGGTGGTATCTACACGTCGTTCGCCGCGGCCGGCACGCCGGAAGTCATCGGTCAGGCCATCCCTGAGCCGACGTCCATCCTGCTGCTCGGCACGGGCCTCGCCTACGCCGCGCGTCAGGTCCGTCGTCGTCGCGCCAGCCGCTAGTCCAGTTCGAGCGTCACTTCGTAGAAACCCTCGGGGGCTCGACCCCCGGGGGTTTTTTTTTGGGCCGGACGAATCCCGGCCGCCCCGGTATAGTACTGATGGCAATCCGGGTCCTCTCCAAGGAGTGCGGTTATGCGACGACGTCGCCTGGCTCTGGTCGCGAGTCTTTGCCTGGCCCTCTCGGCGGCCTGTTCGAAGAACCCCGAGGCGACACGCGACGACCACCTCGCGCGCGGGGACGCCCTTGTGGCTCAGCACAGGCTGAGCGATGCCGTCATCGAATACCGGACCGCCGTCCAGACGGATCCGAAATCAGTGGTGGCGCGTCAGAAACTGGCTGAGGCGTACGTCAGGACCAACGACCTCGGGAGTGCTATGGGGGAGTACGTCCGGGCGGCCGATCTTGCGCCGAATGACGCCCTGCTCCACTTGCGAGCCGGCCAATTCCTGTTGCTGGCGGGCCGGTATGAGGACGCCAAGACCCGGGCCGAACAAGTCCTTGCCCTTCAACCGACCAACGTCGAAGCGCTGATCCTCAAGGGCAACGCATTCGCTGGACTGAAGAGCTTCGATCGCGCCATGGACGAGATAGAGACAGCGATTCAGGCCGACCCCAGTGCCGGGATCGGCTACTCCGTCATGGGCATCCTGCAGATGTCCAAGGGAAAGACGGCTGAGGCAGAGAAGGCGTTTCAGAAGGCGCTCGCAGTCAGTCCGAAGGACTTGAACGCCCATTTGGCACTCGCCAATCTTTACTGGGCGTCGAATCGGCAGAAAGAGGCTGAACAGGTCATCAAGTCAGCGCTCACTGTTGACCCGCGGAGCGTCCAGGTGAACCGGGCCCTGGTCATGATCCTCATGGGAACGGGTCGAAAGGCCGAAGCGGAAGCGCCCGCGAAGGTCGTGGCGGAAAGTGCATCAGGAAACGCGGGGTGGTTCGCACTGGCTGAGTACTATGTGACAGCTGGACGTCTCCCCGACGCCAAAGCGGTCCTTCAGAAGCTCATCGCGGATCCGGCCTCTGCTTCGAGGGCCCGGCTGCGTCTGGCCTCGGTCAATTTGCAGGCCGGCGATCGCGCCGAGGCCTACCGTCTGGTAGGCGAGGTCCTCGCGACTGAGAAAACGAATGTGGCTGCGCTCGTCGGGAAGGCCAACCTTCAGTTCTCCGAGGGCAAGCTCGCCGATGCCTCGACGACGATTCGCGCAGCGCTGCAGGCGGATCCTGCTTCATTCTCGGCGCATTACCAGCACGGCGTGATTCTGGCCGCCGAGAACAAGGATGACGAGGCCGTCGGCGCCTTCAAGGCGGCGATACAATCCAACCCGGCCTTTGCGCCGGCGGACGTCGAGTTGGCGCGTCTGTCCCTTCGGGCCGGACGACCTGCCGAGGCTGTTCAGTATGCGCAGGCCGCCGTCGACGCCATGCCGGGCTACGCCAACGGCCAGCTCCTGCTCGCCCGCGCCCATCTCGCCAACAGGAATACAAAAGCGGCAGAGATGCCGCTGAGGGTGCTTGCGGCGAACTTCCCCCGGCTGCCGGTCGTGCAGGTGGAAGTCGGCCGATTGCTGGCCGCGACTGGTGACGAGGCCCATGCGCGTGCCGCGTTTCAGGCGGCACTCGCGACCGATCCGGCCATGTACGGTGCGATCGAGGGCCTTGCGATTCTCGATGTCAAACAGAAGCGTCCCGACGCCGCTCGCGCCCGGGTCGAAGCGGCCATCAAGGCCGCGCCGAATCAAGCGGCTCTGCAGATCCTCGCGGCGCGAACCTATGCAACGACCGGCGACAACGCGGCGGCCGAGGCGGCATTGAAGCGGGCGCTGTCCATCGACCCGAACGACCTCGTCGCCTACCAGTTGCTCGGCGGCCTGTACATGCAGCAGAGCAAGCTGCCGCAGGCCACCGAAGAGTTCCGCCGGATCGCCGAGCGCCAGCCGCGATCGACCTTCGCGCACACGGCCGTCGGCCTGATGCTGCAGCTCCAGAACAAGCTGCCCGAGGCGATCGCCAGCTACGAAAAGGCGATCGCGATCAACCCGAACGCGGCCATCGCCGCGAACAACCTCGCGCAGATCTATGCCGACCGCAACGAGCGGCTCGACGTCGCGCTCCAACTTGCGCAAACGGCCAAAGCCGCGCTCCCGCGCTCGCACGAAGTGGACGACACGCTCGGCTGGGTGTATCTCAAGAAGAAACTCCCGGCCCAGGCCATCATGTCCTTCAAGCAGAGCCTGACGGCCGAGCCCGACAACCCGCTGTACCTTTACCACCTCGGTCTCGCCTACCTCGAAACCGGCGAGCGCTCCCTGGCCAGGCAGACGCTGGAAAAGGCGCTGAAGCTGAAGCCCGATTTCGACGGGGCCGACGACGCGCGGCGCGTCCTGCAGTCGCTGCGCGGGTGAGGGCGGCGCCACGTCGATCACCCGGATTCTCTGGCTGCTCTTTGCGGCGTTCGTCGTCTACGGGACGACGATTCCGTTCGAGCTCGTCGCCGACTTCAGCGCGGTCGTCGAGAAGCTGTCCACGCTCCCGCTGAGCCCGTTCGTCTCGCCGGCGACACGAACGCGCGTTTCGATTCCTGACTCCGTCCAGAACGTCCTCCTCTTCATTCCGTTCGGCGTGCTCGGCGTGCTCGCGCGCGATCCGGCCAGGCGGGTGGGCTGGCAGCGGATTCTGATCGTGACTGCGCTCGGCGCCGCGCTCAGCCTCGCGGTCGAGACGCTGCAGCTGTTCATGGCCAACCGCGTCACGTCGGTCGCCGACGTCGTGACCAACACGATCGGCACCGCGATCGGGGCGATCGCCGCGGAGCGCGGGATTCGCCTCACGCGATCGTGGCTGCGCCGGCTGAGGGCGGCCGGCCTCATCGACGAGCACGCGTTCTATCCGATGATGGTCGCCGCGATCGTCGTCTGCCTGTCCGCGTGGCAGCCGTTCGACGTCACCATCGAGGTCGGAACCCTGGTGTCGAAGATCAAGCTGCTGCAGGCCGACCTCTGGCAGTTCACCGTCCCCAACGACGAGGGCGTCGGGTTCGTGCAATTCGCGCTGTTCGCGGCGGCGATCTGCCTCTGGCTGGTCGCGCTCCGGCGTCCGGCGCCGGCGACGCGCGCCTGGCTCGTAGCCAGTACGCTGGCGCTTGGGCTCGAGGCCAGTCAGTTTCTGATCACGTCCCGCATGCCGGGGTTGCAGGACATGTTCGTGCACATCGCGGGCGCGGCCATCGGGGCCGGGCTTTGGCGAAGCGGCGTGTTTCGCCGCCGGCCGTACGCCCTGCTCGTCGTCGTCAGCCTGGCCGTTGGCGCCGGCGCGGCCATGCAGATGCTGAGTCCGTTCACGTTCGCGTCAGCGCACCGGCCGTTCCGGTGGCTGCCGTTTCTCGGCTACTACGAGCACACGAGCTTCGAGACGCTCAGCCACGTGATTGAGCTCATACTGATCTGCTTCCCGATGGGCTTCTGTGCCGCCCGGGTACTGCCGCCCCGGCGCGCGGTCGCGTGGTCGATCGCGATCGCGGCCGTGCTCGCGGTGCCGATCGAGTACTTCCAGGGCTGGGTCATCGGACGGTATCCCGACGTGACCGACATCATCTTCAGCGGCGTGGGCGCCTGGCTGGGCGCCTGGGCCGGCGGCTTCGGGCCCGTCGCGTTCAGCCGCACGCTCGCGTCACTCGACCGGCGGCGGATCTGGCGGCCAGTGTATCCGGAGTAACGCGCTCAAGGCCGCCGGCGTCAGGACGATTACCGTTCTGCTCAAAGTACGGCGCGCGTTCCGCCTGGCGGGCCTCCCGGCCGGCGGCAGGCGGTGCGGTAAGATGGAGGGTCGGGCCTGGGCCCCGATTCTCGAAGGAGTCTCAGTGTTTCGCGCCCTCGCCGCAGACGTTCGGGAGATGTTCCAGGAGCAGGTGGACTTCCGCGAGCTCCTGTACCAGATGACCCGGCGCGACCTGATGCTGCGCTACAAGCAGACCGTCATGGGCTTCGGGTGGGCGATCTTCAGTCCCCTGATCAACACCATCATCTTCACGGTCATTTTCACGCAGGCCGCCCCGCTGAACGTCGGGATGCCGTATCCGCTCTATGCCTATTGCGGGCAGCTCGCGTGGAACTTCTTCGCGTCGTCGCTCCGGTTCTCGGTGAACTCGCTCACGGCCAACATCAACCTCGTCGCGAAGGTGTATTTTCCGCGTGAGATCTTCCCCTTCTCGGCGGTGGTGGTGTCGGCCGTGGACTTCGCCGTCGGCAGCATCGTCCTGGTCGGCATGATGATTTGGTACCGGGTCCCGGTCACGTTCGCCGTGGCCTTCCTGCCGGTCATCATCGTCGTGCACGTGCTGTTCACGGCCGGAATCGCGCTGCTTCTGGCGATGGCCAACCTGTTCTACCGCGACGTCAAGTACCTGTTCGAAGTCGGCATCACGATGCTGATGTTCGCGAGTTCCGCCCTGTATCCCGTGACGGAGTTCAAGGATCCCCTGCGGACCATCCTGCAGCTGAATCCGATGACCTCGATCATCGACGCGTATCGTGCGGTCCTGCTGCGCGGCACGCTGCCCGACCTCGTGCCGCTGGCCTGGGCCGCAGCGGTCGCTGTCATCATTCTGTCGGCGGGCTGGCTCACCTTTCACCGGTCCGAGTACCGGTTTGCGGAGTACATCTGAGTGGGCGCCTCCTCCTTTGACTGGACCGGCCGGCGGACGTTCGTCACGGGCGCCACGGGCATCGTGGGCTCGTGGCTCGTCAAGCGGCTGCTCGCCGAACGCGCGCACGTGGTCGTCCTAGTCCGCGACTGGGATCCGCAGAGCGAGCTCGTGCGCAGCGGCGACATCCTGCGCACCTCGGTCGTCAACGGACGGCTGGAGGACTACGACGGGCTCGAGCGCGCGATCAACGAGCACGAGGTGGACACCGTGTTTCACCTCGGCGCGCAGCCCATCGTGCAGACAGCCCTTCGCAATCCGCTGCCGACGTTCGAGGCGAACATTCGTGGCACGTACAACCTGCTCGAGGCCTGCCGCGTCCACCGATCGCTTGTCCAGCGGGTCGTCGTCGCGAGCAGCGACAAGGCCTACGGCGACGGGCCGTCGCTGCCATACACCGAAGACATGCCGGCGAACGGGCGGCATCCGTACGACGTCAGCAAGAGCTGCACGGATCTGCTCGCCATTTCGTACGGGCATACCTTCGACCTGCCGGTGACGGTCGCCCGCTGTGGCAACATCTACGGCGGGGGCGATCTCAACTGGAGCCGCATCGTGCCAGGCACGATCCGCAGCGTGTTCCGCGGCGAGCGTCCGATCATCCGGAGCAACGGGCTCTTCACCCGCGATTACATCTACGTCCAGGACGTCGTCGACGCGTACCTGGCGCTCGCGGAGCGGTGCAGGGACGAGGGCATTCGCGGCGAAGCCTTCAACTTCAGCCCCGAAACCCGCGTCAACGTGCTCGACATCACCCGCCGCATTCAACGGCTGATGCGCCGCGAAGATCTGGCGCCGGAGATTCTCGACCAGGCCCGCGGCGAAATTCGCGATCAGTACCTCGACGCCGGCAAAGCGAAACGCGTCCTCGGCTGGACCGCGCGCCATCCGCTCGACGCGGGACTGGCCGAAACGATCCGTTGGTACGAACAGTTTCTGGAGGCGGGCACGGGCATGCGCGCTCCCGCGACGTAATGCGGTTCATCGAGACGCGCGTCGCGGGCGCTTTTCTCGTCGAACCGGAGCCGCGCGGGGACGACCGGGGATTCTTCGCCCGCCTGTGGTGCCGGGAGGAGTTCGCCGTTCACGGCCTGAACGCCGGGTTCGTCCAGTGCAACGACGCGTTCACCTCCAGGCGCGGCACACTGCGCGGGTTGCACTACCAGATCGCACCGCATGAGGAAGTCAAGCTCATCCGCTGCGTCAGGGGCGCGGTGTTCGACGTGCTCGTCGACTTGCGGCCCGCCTCGCCCACGTATACGCAGTGGGTCGGCGCCACCCTGACCGCCGAGAACCGGATCATGTTGTACGTGCCCGAGGGCTGCGCGCACGGGTACCTCGCGCTCGAGGACGGCAGCGAAGTGATGTATCCCGTGACGAAGCCCTACCATCCCGCCGCCGAACGCGGCGTCCGGTGGAACGATCCGCGATTCGGCATCGAGTGGCCCGAGATCGGCCCGCTCGTGATCTCCGCCAAGGACGAACGCTGGCCCGACTACGAGCCCGCACAATCATGAAGCGCGTACTGGTGACCGGGGCGAGCGGGTGTGTGGGGCGTCAGGCGCTCCCGCTGCTGGTCGCACGCGGCTGGGACGTGCACGCGGTGGCCTCGAAGACGACGCCGCCGGACGGCGACGGCGTGCGCTGGCATCGCGCCGACCTGCTCGATCGGGATCAGGCGCGCGCGGTCGTCCGGACCGTGCAGGCCGACGCGATGCTGCATCTGGCCTGGTACATCGCCCCCGGCCGCTGGGCCGCCGCGCCGGAGAATTTCGACTGGGTCCGCGCGAGCATGGAGCTCATCCAGTCGTTCCGGACGGAAGGCGGCACGCGCCTGGTCTCGGCCGGCTCGTGCCTCGAGTACGACTGGAGCTACGGCTACTGCACCGAGGGCCGGACGCCCTGCGCACCGCACACGACCTACGGGGCTTGCAAACACGCGCTCCAGGTCGTGACCTCCGCGCTCAGCCGGGACGGCCTGACGACGGCGTGGGGACGGATCTTCTTTCTGTATGGCCCGCACGAGCACCCGGATCGACTGGTGGCCTCCGTCATCCGTTCGCTCCTGGCCGGCGAACCGGCGCGCACCTCGCACGGCAACCAGGTGCGTGACTACCTGCACGCCGCCGACATCGCCGATGCGTTCGTGACCCTGCTCGAAAGCGACCTGGTCGGACCGATCAACATCGCCTCGGGCCAGGGCGTGACGCTGCGAGAGATCATCCAGCGCCTGGGCGCGCTGGCCGGCCGGCCGGATCTCCTCCGGCTCGGTGCCGTCCCGGCGGCGCCGACGGATATGCCGCTCGTCGTCGCCGACACGACCCGGCTCAATACGACGCTGGGCTGGCGGCCCCGGATCGACCTCGACAGCGGTCTGGCCAGCACGATTGAGTGGTGGCGCGCGCGCGACGTCGCCCGAATGGAGACGCACTAGATGGCCCTCACCGCAGTCCTGGGTTCCGGCATGGCGGGGATGGGCGCCTCGTCTCGCTTCCGCCAGGAACGCGTGCCGCACGTCGTGTTCGAAGCCAGCGGACATCCCGGCGGGCACACGGCGTCCCACCGCGATCCGACGGGGTTCGTGCTCGACGAAGGTCCGCACATCTCGTTCACCAAGGACTCGCGGATGCAGGATCTGTTCGCGGCCAATGTCGGCGGCGACTATCAGGTCGTCCGCGCGCGCGTGAACAATTTCTGGCAGGGCTACTGGATCAAGCATCCGGCGCAGTGCAATCTCCACGGGCTGCCCACGGATCTGGTCGTCGAGATCATCAAGGCCATGGTGGAACCGGCGGCCGGCACGACGCCGCCCGCCAACTACGAAGAGTGGCTGGTCGCGACGTTCGGGCGCCCGTTTGCGCAGACCTTTCCGATGCAGTACGGCCGGAAGTACCACACGACCGAGGCGTCCAATATGAGCGTGGACTGGCTCGGCCCGCGGCTCTACCGGCCGTCGATCGATGAGGTCCTGAAGGGCGCGCTGTCACCGTCCACGCCGGACGTGCACTACATCACGGAGTTCCGCTACCCGACGACGGGCGGGTTCGTGAGCTTTCTGCGGCCGTTCTTCGACGGCGCGGAGATTCGGCTGGGCCACCGCCTCGTCGGACTGAACCCGGCGGCCCGGACGCTGACCTTCGGCACCGGCACCACGGTGTCCTACGACCGGGTCGTGTCCTCGGTGCCGCTGCCGGAGCTCGTGCCGCTCATCGCCGGCGTCCCGGACGACGTCGTCGCCGCCGCGCGGCGCCTGGCCTGCACCACGTGCGTCGTCGTCAACGTCGGCATCGACCGGCCGGACATTTCCGAGAATCACTGGACGTACTTCTACGACGACGACTTTTCGTTCAGCCGCGTGAGCTTTCCGCACATGCTGTCGCCGAAGAACGCGCCCGACGGCACCGGAAGCATCCAGGCCGAAGTCTATTTCTCGCCGAAGTACAAGCCGCTCGAGACTGACGCGGCCGCGTGCGTGCCCAAGGCGATCGCGGATTTGAGACGGTGCGGGCTGATCCGGGAGCGCGATCGCATCCTCCATCAAGGAGCATTGCATGTGCCGTACGCGAACGTGATCTTCGACCTCGAACGGCGCAGCGCCCTGGCGACCGTGCACGGCTTTCTGGACGACATCGGCGTCCACTACTGCGGGCGCTATGGCCACTGGGGCTACCAGTGGACGGACGAGGCGTTCGTGAGCGGCGAGGACGCCGCGCAGCGGGCGATCGACCGCGTCGTCTCCGCGAGGTCGTGAGTCGAGCCTGATGACGCCGCCCGATTTCTTCATCGTCGTGCTCTCGTACAACGGACTCGAGGACACGCGGAAGTGCCTGACGAGCCTGGCGCCGGCCATGCGCCCGGGCGCGACGGCGCTGCTCGTCGACAACGGGTCCACCGACGGCACGTACGAAGCGGTCGGTGCGGAATTTCCCTGGTGCGGCCGCCTGCGCGTCGAAGTGAACCGCGGACCGGCTGCCGGCAACAACGCGGGCATCAACGCGGCCCTGGACGCGGGCGCGGAATGGATCCTGCTCCTGAACAACGACACGATCGTCGATCCGGCGCTCCTCGACCGGCTGCGCGAGGCGACGGCCGCGCATCCCGGCTTCGATGTGATGGGCCCGGTCATCCTGTTCATGGACGACCCCACCGAGGTCATGAGCGACGGGACGCAGTTCAACCCCGCGATCCCGCGCGGGTTTTTCCTGCGGATCACGGTGCCGCTCGGCAAATCGCATCCGCCGCAGATCACCCCCGTTGACGTGGTGAACGGGGCCTGCCTGGCGATCAAGGCGGAGACGATCCGGCGGATCGGGCTCTTCGACGAGGCGTTTTTCATTTACCACGACGAGAGCGATCTCTGTCTAAGAGCGATCGAGGCCGGCGGCCAGCCGGGCATCATCGATCATGCGCTCGTATGGCACAAAGGCTCCGCCACGTTTCAGGTCGCGGGCAAGAAGTCGGCCCGCTACTACGACATCCGGAATCTGCTCTACCTGCTTCGCAAGCACCGCTGGGCGCCGAGGCACGGCCGGCCGCGCCGGGTCACGATGTGGGTGTACCTGAAGTATGCGTACTACTGGTACTGCTTCGAGCGCGAGCAGGGGTTCGACGACTCCGCGGCCGGGGTCATCGAGGGCCTGCACGACGGGATCGCCGGGCGGCAGGGACGCTACGAGCCGAAACGTTCCAGGTGGCTCGGGCCGCTGCGGCTGGCGTTCGAACTGGCGCGACGCCGTCCGCGGCAGAACCGAGCCGGGTTGCAGACGTGATGCGGCTGCTGTTCGTCAAACAGGCACTGGCCTGGCCGAGAGCCAGCGGTCACGACGTCCACACCTACTACATGATGAGGGCGCTTCGGAGCCTCGGCCACCAGGTCGGGCTGGCCACGGTCGAGACCCCCACGGCCGCCGCCCTCGAAGGGCTGGCGCTCGAACAGGTCTTCAAGCTCGAGACGGAGACGACTCCGAACGGCGCTATCCTGTCAGACAGCGGACTGCAGAAGCGGTTCCGGTCGTTCTGGGGGGTATCCGAGCAGCAGATTCTGGCCGTGCGCCGGGTCGCCGGGGTGTTTCGCGCCGATGCCGTCATCGTCTCCGGGCTCGACGCCCTGCCGTATTTCCCGGCATTGTCGGGTGTGACGCGCGTCTGGTACGCGGCCGACGAATGGATGCTGCATCATCTGACGCAGATCCAGTGGCGGCGTGGCCACGTGGTGGGCCCCCTCAAAGCGGCCGCGATCAAGGGATTGTACGAGCGCGCCTATCGCAAGGTCGTGGACCGGGTCTGGGTCGTGTCCGAGGGCGATCGGCGGGCCATGCGGTGGGGCGCCGGAATGGCTGCGGTGGATGTGCTGCCCAACGGAGTGGATGGTGAGTACTTCCAGCCCGGCAGTGAGGTGCCGGAACCGCGGACCGCGGCCTTCTGGGGACGGCTCGATTTCGGGCCGAACATCCAGGCGCTCGAGTGGTTCTGCCAGCGGGTGTGGCCTATCGTGAGGCAACAAGTGCCGGACGGCCGCTTCACCATCATCGGATTCCAGCCGACGCCGGACGTCCTGACCTTGGCGTCAGGCCCGGGCATCACGCTGGCCGCCAACCTGGCGGATCTCCGCCCGACCGCCCGGCGCCACGCGGCGGTCGTGCTACCGTTCGTGTCGGGCGCCGGTATCAAGAACAAGCTGCTCGAAGCCGCGGCGATGGGACTCCCCATCGCTTGTACGCCGGTCGCCACGCGCGGGCTGCGCGGTCGGCCGCCACTCTCGGTGGCCGGCTCGCCGGCCGCACTCGCCGCCGCCCTCGTGGGGCTGTGGCGGGACGAGCCGCGCCGGCGGCAGCTCGGGGCCGACGCCCGCGCCTGGGTGCTCGAACATCACACGTGGGAAGCGACGGCGCGCGATGCGGCGGCCGGACTCGCCGCGAGCCGGAACGGAGCCCGAACGCCATGAAGGCGCCTCAGGATCCGCGGCCGATTCGCGTCGGGTTCGTGGTGCACGTGATGAACGTCGCGGGCGCCGAGATGCTCGTCGCCGAAACGATGCGCCGCTTGGGGTCGCGCATCGAACCGGTCGTGTTCTGCCTCGACGCGGTGGGCGTGCTGGGCGAACGGCTGCAGCGCGAGGGCGTGCCGGTGGTTTCTTTCAGCCGCCGGACCGGGCTCCACCTGGGGCTCGCGCGGCGGATGGCGAAGGAGATCCGCGCGCGCCGGTTGGAAGTCATTCACGCGCATCAATACACGCCGTTCTTCTACAGTGCGATCGCGGCGCGGCTGTCCGGCGTCCGGCCGCGGGTGATCTTCACCGAGCACGGCCGCCACTTTCCCGACATCGTCTCGGCCACGCGGCGGCTCGCCAACCGCCTGGTCCTCGATCGGCTCGCCGACCACGTCAACGCCGTCTGTCACTTCAGCGCGCGGAGCCTGAGCGAGAAGGACGGGTTCGCCCCCGGTCGCATTCAAGTGATCGAGAACGGCGTGGATCTGCCGCGCTACGCGCACAACCACGACCAGCGGACGCTCAGGCTGTCGCTCGGACTCGATCCGGACCGGCGCTACGTCACCACCGTCGCGCGATTGCACCCGGTCAAGGATCACCACACCCTGCTGCGCGCGTTCGCGACGGTCGCGCGCGCGCGGCCCGATGCGGATCTGCTGCTCGTCGGCGACGGGGAGCTTCGCCACGATCTCGAGCGGCTCACAGTGGAGCTCGACATCGCCCAGCGCGTCCGCTTCCTCGGCGTGCGCGACGACGTCGCGCAGTTGCTGCTCGCCTCCGACGTGTTCGCCCTGACGTCGCTCAGCGAAGCCGCGTCGATCACGCTCCTCGAAGCCATGGCCTGCGCCCTGCCGGTCGTCGTCACGGCGGTGGGCGGCAATCCCGAGATTGTGCGGGACGGCATCGACGGGCTGCTCGCGCCGCGCGGCGACGCGCCAGCCATCGCCGCCGCGCTGCTGCGGCTGCTCAACGACACGGCGCTCGCGCGCGCGCTCGGTCAGTCCGGCGCCGAGCGCGTCCAGGCCTCCTTCCAGCTCGACACCACGATTGGCCGTTACTACGAGCTCTACACCGGGCACGACGGCAGGAGCCTCGCCGCGTAAGGCCGCGGAGATTTCCCATGCTGCGGATGGTCCTGGTGTTCGTGCTGATTGGCGTGGGCGTGGTCGTCTCGGTGCAGGGCCCGTTCCCCGCGCTGCTGTTCTACCTCTGGAACGCCTACTTCCGGCCGGAGTCGTGGACCTACGGCGGCTTCGTCCAGTCGCTGAAGCTGTCCTACCTCATCGGCGTGTATCTGGTGGTGCGCACGGCCCTTACCTTGCCGGATCCGCAGTTGAACCTCCGGACGGGACTGATTTTCCTGTTCGCCGTCCAGGCCGTGATCGGCACGGTGACCACCGAGAATCCGGAATGGTCGCATCCGTTCATCAGCGACTTCGGCAAGGTGCTGCTCATCAGCTACCTGCTCGTCGTGCTGCTCGACGATCGCAAGAAGTTCCGGATCGCGCTGCTGGTCATTGCTCTTTCGCTGGGTATCGAGTGCGCCAAGCAGGGCTGGGCGAACCTGTTTCGCGCGCCCGGCGCGAGGAACGACAATCCCATTCCATTCCTCGGCGACAACAACGGCGTGGCGCTCGGCACGATGATGCTCATGCCGCTCTTCGGCGCCCTGGCCCAGACGGCAACCCGCCGCTGGGAGAAACAGGCCCACCGGTTCATCGGCGTCGGCGTCTTCCTGCGCGGCATCAGCACGTATTCCCGCGGCGGCTTCCTCGCCGCCGGCGTCCTCGGAGTCTTCTCGCTGCTCCGCTCCGAGAAGAAGGTCCGGACGCTCGTCGTGGTGGGCGCGGGGGCGCTGCTGGTGTGGAGCCTCATGCCCGCCAGGTATTGGGCGCGCATGGACACGATTACGGTCGAAGAGGAAGAGCAGCGCGATTTGTCGGCAGCCGGACGGCTGCACTTCTGGTCCGTCGCCGTGGACATGGCCAGGGCCAAGCCCTTCACCGGCGTCGGCTTGAATGGCTTCACGTCGGCCTACCCGTCCTACAACACCGACCCGCGGTTCGGCGGTCAGCGCGCGGCTCACAGCACGTGGTTCGGCGTCCTGGCCGACCTGGGCTATCCCGGGTTGATCCTCTTCGTCAGCAACCTGCTGCTCGCGGTCTATTCGTGCTGGCGCGTCTCGAAATGGAGCCGGGGCGATCCGGCGCTGCGCGATCTCCGAATCTACGCGAATGCCCTGATCACGAGCATGGCCGTGTTCGCGGTCGCCGGCACGTTCCTGTCGAGCCAGTACAACGAAATGCTCTGGCACTTCGTCGGGCTGTCGGCGGCGCTCCACGGCATCGCGCTGCGGGAGCGTGCCGCGGCGACGGTACCCGCCCGGGTTCCGCAGATCGGCTTCCAACCGGTCACGCCCGCCCGGACATGACCGCGACGCCTGGCGCCCCACGGGTGTCGTTCGTGATTCCCGTCAAGAACGACGCGCAACGTCTGCGCAACTGCCTCGCGAGCATCGCCGGCAACGGATCCACGACGGCTGCCGTCGAGGTGATCGTCGCCGACAACGGATCGACAGACGACACGCCGGAGGCGGCGCGATCGGCAGGCGCCCATGTCTTCTCCTGGCCCGGGCCGCGCGTGTCCGAACTGCGCAATCGCGGGGCGGCGGCCGCGACCGGCGACATCCTGGCCTTCGTCGATGCCGATCACGAAATCGTCTCGACCTGGACGGCCGCGGCGGTCGAGGCGCTCGCGCCGGAACGGGTCGGGGCCGCGGGCGCGCTCTATACGGCCCCTGAGCCCGGGACCTGGGTCCAGCGCCTCTACGGCGCGCTGCGGGGGCGGACCCGCGGACGGCAGGACGTGGCGTGGCTGGGATCGGGCAATCTGGCCGTGCGGCGCGAAGCCTTCGAGGCGGTCGGCGGCTTCGACGCGTCGCTCGAGGCCTGCGAGGACGTCGACTTCTGTCAGCGCCTGCGCGCGGCCGGATGGCGCCTGGTGGGCGACGAACGGCTGGAGAGCGTGCACCTGGGCGATCCGCCGACGCTCCGCGCGCTCTTCCGCGCCGAACGCTGGCGCGGCCGCGACAACCTGCGCGTGAGCCTGCGCGGCCCGCTCACGGCGGGTGACCTGCCGAGCCTGATGATCCCGATCGTGGATCTGATGGCCGGCGCGACGCTGATCGCGGCGGGCCTGCTCTCGCTGGCGTTCGGCGCGCGAGTCATGCCGATCGTCGCCGCCAACCTGCTGATCATCGCGCTGCTCTCGGCCCTGCGCGCGGCCCGGATCATCACGCGCGCGAATCGGATCGGCCCGCTCACGATCGTGCAGGCCTTTCTCGTCGCCGTGACCTACGACGCCGCGCGGGCGACGGCGCTCGTGACGCGCGCCTCGCACCATCGCCGGGCGCCGCGGGGACCGTCGGCGGCGGGCGCGTCGATTACATGAGCGCGCCGATCCGGGTGCTCGAGCTCCGCAGCGTCTGGGGAACGGGCGGCGGGCCCGACAAGACCATCCTGGCCGGTGCCGGGCTGCTCGATCCCGCACGCGTCGCCACGACCATCTGCTACATCCGCGACGCGCGCGATCGCGTGTTCGCGCTCGACCGCCAGGCCGCCGATCTCGGGCTCGACTACGTCGAGGTCGTCGAACGCCACTCGTTCGATCGCGCGATCTGGCCCGCGCTGCGCGCGCTGGTCCGCAAACGGGCCATCGACATCGTCCACGCGCACGATCACAAGACGGACCTGCTCACGTGGCTGCTCGCGCGGCGCGAGCCGATCGTGCCGCTCTCGACCGCGCACGGTTTCGCCGGCGACAGCCGGAGCGAGCAGTTCTACTACGCGGTCGAGAAGCGGCTGCTGGCACGGTTTCCGCGCGTCATCGCCGTCTCGAAGCCGATCAAGGCCGAGCTCGTACGCACGGGATCGCGGCCCGATCGCGTGACGGTCATCAACAACGCCATCGACCACCGGCGCTTTCAGCGCGACCCCGCGAAGCGCGATCCGATCCGCCAGCCGCTCGGATTCGCTCCCGGCGACATCGTCATCGGAGCCGTCGGGAGGCTGGAGTCGGAGAAGCGCTTCGATCTGCTCCTGGAGGCGATCGCCCAGCTGCGAGGCCGCTTTCCGGCAGTGCATCTCGTGATCGTCGGTGAAGGACGGTTGCGCGCCGATCTCGAGGGCGCGATCGCCCGGCTCGGACTGCAAGGCCACTGCCGGCTCCTCGGTCATCGCACCGACGTGATCGCGCTGCACCACGCGTTCGACGTCTTCGTGCAGTCGTCGGAGCGCGAGGGCACGCCGAACGCGGTGCTCGAAGCGATGGCGCTCGAGACGCCGGCAGTCGCGACCGACGTCGGCGGCACTGGCGAGCTCATGACCGACGGCGTGCACGGCTTGCTCGTGCCGCGTCACGACGTGCGCGCGCTCCACGACGCGCTCGCCCGCGTGCTCGCAGACCCGGCCGCGGCCCGGTCCCGCGCCCTTGCCGCCCGTGCCCGCATCGAGTCGGAGCTGTCGTTCGAACAGCGCATGCAGAAGGTGGGCGCGGTCTATGAGGAGCTGATGGCGGACAGAAAACTCGCAACGACCAGGTAGCGCGCGTTTCGTCAGATCACCAGGTAGGCGAGAGCCGCAAGAACGGCGAGGCCGGCCGCGCCGGCCAGGAGCATGGCGCGGCGCTTCGCGCGATCCTTCTGCGGCACGAACGTCTCGGGAGTTCCGAACTGGGCCGCCGCGGGCGGAGCGGGGGCCTGGACCTCGGGCTGTCCCGCCCACCAGGTCCGCATGAATCCGGACGACAGCAAAACGACAACCGGCCGGAGCAGGGCGCGCGTTGGCATCTGCAACAACGTGCTGGTCGCGTAGGTATGAAAGAACTCCGCCCGTTCGAGAAATCGCTGGCGCTCGTCGCCCGAGGCGTGCAGCGCCGCCAGGTAGAAAACGTCGCTCTTCCTGATGTCCTGCGCCGCCCAGGTTTCGGTCGGAAACTCGAGCTTCTCCGGCTTCTCGAGATACGGATGCTCGTGTTCCGCCATCCAGCGCGCGTAGTGCAGCAGGCTGGCGCGCCCGTAGGCGTACATCTCGTCGATTTCTCCGCGTTCGACACGATCGTTCAGGTACTTGCCGAGCGACTGCAAGAACATCGTGTAAAACCAGCGGAGCTCGGGCACGTCCAGACGTCTGGCGGCGATCGGCTCGTCGGGGTGGATGACCCGGCGCAACAGCCGGTCGGCCTTGTCGCGGAACCGCCGGTCGCCGGTCAACCGAAACCCGTCGACCAGCGCGTTGAGCGAGTTCGCGGGCCCGCGGCCCGGGCCGAAATAGCCCGGTGCCGAAAGCGCCGCCCGCCCCGTGTCGCCTCGATCCAGCCAGCGGAACACCGTCTTCGCGCCGTCGTCCATGTCGATCACGAACTGCGCGAGGTCGATGGCCGTCTGCCGCGACGCCGGATCGCCGGTCAGGAAGTAGTGCAGCATCAGCCCGCTCGTGTAGTTGTGATCGGCCGACGGCCCGCCGCCGTGAATGTGACCGTGCGCGCTTCGCGGATACGTCCGGTGCGTCGCCGTGTCCGCGTCGCCGTAGTGGTAGGTGTGCCAGAACAGCCCGTGGTTGTACGCGGACTTGTCCCGGGTCGTGTGATAGACGTCGATGTCGACGACGTGACCGGCCAGATCGGCCATGAGCTGCCACCACCGCGGATCGGCCGTTCTCAGGAACTGGTGTGCGAAGCCCGCCAGCGCGTCGTACTGGTTGTTGTAGTGCGAGACGAGCACCGGCGGGCCGGTGCGCCGGATGCCCTCGTGGTCACCGAACAGCTCGCCGAAGTGACGCCAGCCGTACTCGTCAACGACCTCGCGCTTCTGCTCGAAGCGCTTGGGCCCCTCCACGGCGGCGCCGGCAAGCGCGGCGTGATCGCCTTCGAACGTCGCCAGAAACGAAACGGCCCTGGATGCGAGCGTCCACGCCGGCGCGACCGACACGACGGTCCGTTCGCGCGCCCAGGCCAGCGGCACGGACGTCGTCGGATCCGATCCGAACGAGATGAAGCATTCGTGCGTCTTTTGCTCACCACCCTGAATCTCGTGCAGATCGCCGTACTGCCCTGGAAAGAGCCGGACCGCCAGCGACGTCCCCTGCACCTCGATCGCTTTCGGAAAGTTCTGCCAGAACTGCGGCATGGCCGCGGCGAGGCGGGCGCCGTGGCCTTCGATCGAGACGACCGGGGTCGCGCGCAGGCCGGTCGGGCCAGAAGCGCCGGCGGCCGGTCCGGCGCTGCTCACGCCGGATCTCACGCGATACCCGCGAAACGTATTCGGGACGCGCCGCTCCCGGTTGAGGTGGTTCGAGCTCTGCCAGTTCTCGCCGCCGCTCGAGTCCTGGTAGATCTCGAGCGGCGTCTGGACGGTGTCCCAGCGGCCGTCGCCGGGTTCGAGCGAGGCCCGGACCGAGACGTCGCCGTCCCCAGCCGGCAGAGCGAACGCCAGCGAGACGTCGCGCAGCAGGATCGAGCCGGGATCGCCCAGATCCCAGAATCCCCCCTTGTGCACGGCGCGATCGGGATTCGTCAGCGTCACGAGCAGGCGCACGACCGGCAGGCCGGCGAAGAAGTGCAGTCGCGCAGTCAGGAGCAGCGAACGCCTGCCGCCGTCCACCGCGACTGCGCCAGTCACCTTCGCGACGCACCGCAGAGGTCCGCGCTCTTCGATCGAGAGCGCGCCGACGGTCGCTGCGAGAACGCGGCCGCTGCCGTCGGTCACGACCAGCCCGGGCGAGCTCGGATCGCACGCCGGGCGGCCGCCGGCTTCGACGCGATCGATGGGAAACGTTCCGCCCCTGCGGAGAACGAACCGCGCCACCCGCGTGTCGATCGTCACCCCTTCGCCAGATTCGCTGACGTCGATCGGCATGGCGGGCGCAGGCGCCGCGCCGGCGTCGCCGCTCTCGAGCCAGAACGCGGCCGGCCCGCCCGCGTCGAGATCAGCCTGCACGTCCACGAGCACCCAGCGCAGGCTCCCGTCCGACCAGCGGTCGAGGGCCCGCGCCTGCACGGCCTGGCGCGAACCATTCGCGGCGCCGAACGTCCACCCGATCGCCTCACTGGCGAGCCCACGGGGCAGCGGAACGCCAAACGTCAGCGGCTCGCCCCGGCGCGCCACGCCGCTCGCGCCGGCACCTCCCTGCGTGGCCTGGATCGGAATGCGCATCGTAGTATCGTACTGGATTTGGAACGCTCCCTATGCACGATGCCCTGAAGGCCACGGCGCGCGGCGTCTCGCTGGTGCTGGTTCTGCCTGCCCTGCTGTCGTACGCGATCCGCAGCAAGATGGTCGGACCCGATCGCGCGCTCGAAGGCTCGACCCAGGCCCTCGCGCTGTGGCCGGGGATCCTCGGGCAATACCTGCGCCGCGCATTTCTCGCGCGCACCATCGCGCACTGCGCGCCCACCGCCGTCGTCAGCTTCGGCACCATTTTTTCGCGCGCCGGCGCGCGGCTCGAGGAGTACTCGTACGTTGGCGCGAGCTGTCACCTCGGCCTCGTGCACATCGGGCGTGACGTGCTGATTGGATCGGGCGTCCACATTCCGAGCGGGCCGCAGACGCACGGCACCGCCGACCTGACGAAGCCGATCCGCGAGCAGCCAGGCAGGGAGATGCTCGTCACGATCGGGCCGGGCACCTGGATTGGCAGCGCCGCGATCGTGATGGCCGACGTCGGATCGAACTCGGTGATCGGCGCCGGCTCGGTCGTCACCGAGACGATCCCGGATGCCGTCTTCGCCGCCGGCGTGCCGGCACGCGTGATCCGCCCGCGCGCGTGAGAGTGCTGTTTCTCACCCATCGTCTCCCCTACGCGCCGAACCGCGGCGATCGTGTGCGCGCGTATCACCTGCTCCAGGAGCTTCGCGGCTGGGCCGACGTCGACCTGCTCTCGCTCGTGCACGACGACGAGGAGGCGTCGCATGCCGACGAAGCGCACGCGCTGGTGTCGAGTCTCACGATCGTGCGCGTGCCCCGCGTGCGGAACCTCTTGCGAAGCCTCGCGGCCTGGCCGACCCGCCGGCCGCTGACGCACACCATGCTGGACGCGCCGTCCCTGTCTGCGTCGGTCGATCGGCTCGTCCGCGATCGGCCGCCGTCGGTTGTGCTCGCATACTGCTCCGGCATGGCGCGTCTGGCGCTCGAGCCGTCGCTCCGCGACGTGCCCTTCGTGCTCGACATGGTGGACGTGGACTCCGCCAAGTGGACCGCGCTCGCGGCGACTTCGCCCTGGCCTCGCTCGATGGTCTACGCACGCGAAGCCCGGACGCTCGAGCGCTTCGAAAGCGAGGCGACGCGCCATGCGGCCGCCACGCTCGTCGTCACCGACAAGGAACGGGAAACGCTGTCGCGCATCGCGCCGGGCGCCACCATCATCGTGATGCAGAACGGCGTGGACGCCGGATCGTTGCGGCCGCCGGGTGCGCCGGTCGCGAGCGCCACGGTCGTCTTCTGCGGCGTGATGAATTACCCGCCGAACGAAGCGGGCGCGATCTGGCTGGCTCGCGACGTCTGGCCGCTCGTGCGGGCGCGACGGGCCGACGCGCGCCTCGAGATCGTCGGATCCGATCCGTCGCCGCAGGTTCGCGACCTTGCCGCGCGCGACGCGAGCGTCACCGTGACGGGGCGGGTCCCCGACGTCCGCCCACACCTCTGGGGCGCCGCCGTCGGCGCGGCCCCACTGCATACGGCACGCGGGATTCAGAACAAGGTGCTCGAAGCCGTCGCCGCCGGACTCCCGACCGTCGTCACGCCGGTCGTCCGACAGGGCCTCCCGTCCGAAGTGGAACCGGCCTGTGTGACCGCCGACGGCGCCGCCGCGTTTGCCGACGCGATCGTCGGCTTGCTCGACGCCTCACCGGCCGAGCGCCGCGCCCGCGCGAGCCGCGCGGATATCGAGGCGTTGTCGTGGCAGCGGCGTCTCGCGCCGCTCAAGCAAATCCTCAGGCTGCGGGAGGGGCCGGCTTTAGCCGGCCCAGCTAAGGGCGGGCTGAAGCCCGCCCCTCCTTCTGAGTGAGAACGGCCCTGGTCAGCGCCGCCGCAACGACGGCAGAGTGGATGGCGCGCCGCCGGCGCGTCACGTCCACATTTTCCAGGGCGCCTGACCGGAGGCCCAAAGCTCGTCGAGCAGCCGTTTCTCGCGGAGCGTGTCCATCGGCTGCCAGAAGCCTTCGTGACGGTAGGCCATCAGCTGGCCGTCCGTAGTCAGCCGTTCAAGAGGGTCGCGCTCCCAGAGCGTCGCGTCGCCGTCGATGTAGCTCAGGACCTTGCGGTTCAGAACGAAGAACCCGCCGTTGATCCAGCCTTCGCCCGTCTGCGGTTTCTCGGAGAACTCCTGCACCCGCTGGCCTTCGAGGATCATCTGGCCGAAGCGCGCCGGCGGGCGGACGGTCGTCACGGTCGCCAGTTTGCCGTGCGACTCGTGAAACCGGATCAGCGCGCGGATATCGACGTCGGCGACGCCATCGCCGTAGGTCGCCATGAATGTCTGGTCGTCTCCCAGCCAGTTCTCGACGCGCTTGATGCGGCCGCCGGTCTGCGTATTGAGCCCGGTATCGATCAGGTGCACCCGCCAGTGGGGCGCGTTGCCGCGGTGAATCGTCGTGCCGCCGCTCGCCAGATCGACCGTCATGTTGCTCGTGAACGCGTAGAAGTTCAGGAAGTATTCCTTGATGACTTCCGCGCGGTATCCGAGCGCGATGATGAACTCGTTCACGCCGTAGCACGAGAAGATGTTCAGGATGTGCCACAGGATCGGCTTGCCGCCGATCTCGACCATCGGTTTCGGCCGTGCGACGGTTTCTTCGGACAGGCGGGAACCGAGACCCCCGGCAAGAATCACAGCCTTCATTGACGATCCTCGGCCATGGCGGGCTCTCCCGGAGTCCCGGAGATCTCGTGCGTATGCGTCTTCACGTCGAGGTGGACGATCCCGCCCCAGGTCTGGAGCTCGTCGACGACGAAGCCCGCATGCGGACAGACCTGCGCGACGAAGTGCTGGAGCACGTTGTCGTAGATGCGCGTCATGATGTGATAGTGCCCGCGCGTCAAGTTGGCGCGGAACTCGAAATCGACTGCGAACCCGCGGCTGGGCAGGAGTTTGGGAACGTCGAGCTCGGCGTTGGTGAAGTGGCCCGCATAGAGCAGCAGGTTGTCCGTGGATCGGTAGAGCAGGAGCTCGAACGTCACGTTCTCGGCTGTGATCTTCGGCAGATAGCGCGTCTCGAGGCGGAGCGGCTGCCCGGGGGCCACCATGCCGGTCACCGGGGCGCCGGCGCTGTCCACAAGGCGCGACGAGACGATCCGCACTTCGTCGTTCTCGGCGGCCTCGACTTCTGCGGCGGCGCTGTTCACGTACGCCCGGATCACTTCGTCTGGCGGTCCTTCGAGCTTGACGCTGCCGGCCAGGAAGACGGCCTTCTGGCACAGCGTCGAAACGGCCTGCAGGTTGTGCGAGACGAACACGATGGCCACGCCGCTGCGCCGGAATTCCTGCATGCGCTCGATGCAGCGCTGCTGGAACGCCATGTCGCCGACGGCGAGGACTTCGTCGATGACGAGCACGTCAGGATCGAGATTGGCCGCAATCGAGAACCCGAGCCGCGCGTTCATCCCTGACGAGTAGCGTTTGACCGGAGTGTCGATGAAATCCTGGATGCCGGAGAACTCGATGATGTCGTCCAGCTTGCGGGTGATGTCGACGCGCTTCATCCCCATGATCGCGCCCTGCAGGAAGATGTTCTCGCGGCCGGTCAGATCGGGATGGAAGCCGGCCGCCACCTCGATCAGGGCGCCGACGCGGCCCTTGATAGAGCACGCGCCGCGGCTCGGCCGCAGGATTCTCGTCAGGAGCTTGAGGGCCGTGGACTTGCCGGCTCCGTTGGGCCCGATGATGCCGAGGGCCTCGCCCGGCTGCACCTGGAACGACACGTCTTTGAGCGCCCAGAATTCGCGGTTCTGGAGCTCGTCGGTTTTTGGTGGGCCGCTCACGAGCCGGCGTGTCACCGCCGGGATCAAGTCCCGAAGACTGGTATGGCGATCCCCACGCTGGAACTTCTTCCAGACCCGATCAAACAGCACCACGCCCTGACTCATCGGCCCAGCGTAACCCGCATGCGCATAAGTAGTTATCGGCAGAACTCAGGCACAGCCGCCCGTCGGCCCCACTCGTGCCTCATCTTCCCCCGGCCGATTACAGAGTTCAAGCGGACGGCGCAGCGACAGCCTGAGGGGTCTCCCCGACACCTTCCGCGAAGGATGGCGGTCTGCCGACACTTCTGGTTGCAAAACCGTCGGGTTTCAGAAATGATATGCGCGTTTTCACGGCGTTTCCCCCGGGTACAGCTCTTGCCCTTCCCTTCCCCAGCGGGGGCTCAGCAACTCAACTCATGAGACCCCTAGGAAGAAGGACGGCAACGAATGGCCCAGCACTACCCGCCCGCAGATCTGCGCGAGATCGAGCTGCAACAGCGCCGGGTAAACCGGCGTCGATTCCTGACTACGTTCGCCCTCGGGGCCGGACTCGCCCCGCTGATCACGTACTCGAAGAGTGTCAGCGCCCGACGGCAGGCGACGGCGTGTTACTCGTCGAAACGGGTCATGGACGCGACCGATTTCAGCTATCTGGGGGCCATGCGCCTGCCCGGCGAGCTCAGCTCCTATTCACGCGCCACGCTCGCCGCCCGCAAGGTCAACGGCCAGCTCCGGTTCTTCATGACGGGCGAGAATTCGCAGAATGCAGTCGCGAACTGGGGGTCCCTCGACTGCCTCTGGGAGTTCGCCGACACCGGCAGCTACAGCCAGAACTTCGCCCAGGCGCCCCGCGCCACCGTCATCAACCAGTGGGGCGACATGTTCCAGGGCCGGCGAACGTCCTGGCTCTCGAACGGCCAGCAGATTGACCTGCAGTACCTGCTGACGACTGGCTTGTATTTCAAGAACGACCGCCTCTACTGGACGTACTACGACGGCTACAACGTCTCGGGCCGCCTCGACTGGCACCTCGGCATGACGCAGCTCGGCAGCTCGCCGGCCAGTATGCAGACGTATGGTCCCTGGCGGACGAACATCGGGGTCAAGCACGCCTCGAGCTGGATCGTCGAGATGCCGGACGGCTCGATGGGCCTCGGCTCCACGCTGATGAGCGGCAACGTCGGATCCTCATGGGGACCCGAGCTGCACGGCGGGCTGCCCTTCCCGGATCCCTCCACGCCGGGCGGATTCGGCAATCCCGATCTCACGGTGCCGCAGCGATACGTGCAATACGCGTATCCGGCCAACGACCTGACGGGGGACGGCGCCATCATGCCCGGTCACACGCTGCCGAGCCTCAGCCGCGACGGCAACTACGTCTGGCACCATCCGAGCCAGTCACCGGGGGGCTCGGGCGTCGTCGTGTTCGTGGACCCGCTCCAGAACAACGGCGTCGGATCGTGGACCGACCTGGACTACGTGCACGGCTGCACCTATATCGATCTGCCTGAGAAGCACGGCGTACTGTTCGCGGGCTCCATCGCGACGGGACACCTCTGGTACGGGTGGGTCGACCAGTGCGGTCACGGGCTGGGGAATCCCTGCGGCGGCGGCACCGGACCGAACGCCACAGGGTTCGAGCCGCGGTGGTGGATCTACAACCCTGAGGACTGCATGCGCGTGGCGACGGGACATCTGGCCCCGAACCTGACGCCGGCGTTCCAGTTCAACCCGTCCATGGCGATAGCCCCGATCCAGCTTGGCTGCAACCGGGCCCTGGGCGGTACCTACTTCGACCGGGACACGCGCCGGCTCTACGTCGCCGGCTATCAGGCCGACACGTCCGTCGCCGGTATGTTCCTTCCGCTGATTCACGTCTATCAGGTGAGCTAGACGACACTTCGCGCGGCAGCACTGGGGTCAGACCGGGGTCAGACCGGGTCTGACCCCAGCACCCCTACGACAGCTCGAACAAGTAGTGATACGTGGGATTGATGCCGAACTCGGCGACCACCGGGTCGCGGTACTTGGGCTCGCGCACGACCAGCCTGTATCCGTGCCGTTCGATGAGCGGACCGAAGTCGTGGCCGTCGTTGGTAGCGAGCGATCGCCCGCCGTGCTCGCGACCGGCATTGGGCACGATCATGAGGTACCGGACGCGGTGCCGTTCGAGCAGCGACAACCACCAGTCCACGGCCTCGAGCCGGCACTCTGAAAAGCTGTGGACGTTCACGGCCACGTCAATGGATCGGCCGGCCAGGGCGCTGTCGATCTGGTCAAGTGGAATGACCACGGCCCGCTCGCACTTGCGGAACTTGAGGTAGTACTCCGAGATGAACGTGGACGCGGCGACGCCGTCCACGCAGACGTACTCGGCGACGTTGTCGAGCCCTTCCGTGACCCGGTGGGCCAACCGGCCGTACCCGGCGCCGATGTCCAGAATCCGCGGACCCGCGAGGCTGGCCAGTTTGAGGTGCCGGTCGAGGAAGTAGATCTCGATGAGGGAATCCAGCAGATCCCGGGACACCGCACGGTTGTCGACCTGAAACGTGATGTTGCCGAACAGATTGTCGTCGGTCAGTCGGTCGAGCAGGCCGAGCGTATCGATCGCCTTGACGTAGTACGTGGTCAGGGCATACCCAAGAGGATTCATGTTCGGACCGCGCAGCTGCCAGACGTACGCGTGGTCGCCTCTGAACCAGCGCAGGTGGTCGCCCGACACGAGGTCGTTCGTCCACACGAACGGGGTCGTCACCTTCCCGTCGCACGCGGCATAGCGCGCGCGGAGCTCCTGGAGACGCGGGTGGTCATCGGCGAGAGAGGCGGCGGCCCCGTCCGGAAGCGGCGCGCGGCCAGGCTGCACCGGCGCCGGCATCGGTTGCTGCCAGTCGTAGAGGGCGTCCCGGTCAACTATCTCGTAGCCGTACGGCCGGACGGCCCGGCTGATGACCTGTCGAACCAGACCTTTGATGGCCATGGGGCTCCCCGGGGGCGTGGTCAGTCTAAGCTATTGAAGACACGGCGAGTGACGCCGCGGAGGATCTGACCCGAACGGATGAGCCCACGCCTCTCGATATTCAAGACCGCGGCGCGAGAGCGGCTCGCCCACGACCTCGGCGTACTCAAGGATCCCATCGCGCGGAGCGTGTTTCGGGCGGCCCGGCTGGCCCACTCCGCCGGTTCGGCGTCCAGGCGCGCCACCGCCTTTGCCTGGCTCATGCGGCTGCACAGCGGGGCGTTCTCGCCGGCGGTGGACGCGAGGATCGCGCGCGAGATCCACGACGCGACGGCGCTCGAACGGCGCGGAACCGCGACCGGTCTCTCCGCGCTCTACGATCGCGTGATTCAGGCCGCGGTGCAGACGTTCTATGCGGCGCCCGGCCCGGATCCGCACCGCCTGATCGGATCGCGCATTCTCGTCGTCAAGGGGTATCGCCCGGGCGAGCGCGGCGTGCTGGTCGTGGACTACTCCTACGTCTTTCCGCTCCTGGCCGGGTTATTCGACCTCTCCGCGATCGCCGCGCGCTACTCGCTCGTGCTGGAACCGAGCTGGGCCGGCAGTTGCACGCCCGACATCCTCCTCTACAGCCGTCTGGCGGACCGCGTGCTCGTCGAGACGATCGAGCCGCGCGATCGCGAGTTCCTGGCGATGCTCGACACGAACCTCGAGACCGTGCCCGTGGCGGCCAACTGGTGGGTTGACCATCGCGCCGCCCCGGCGCTCGGCGCGCCGCGCGATTTCGACGTCATCATGGTGGCCGCCTGGGCGGGGATCAAGCGGCACTGGCGCTTCTTCCGCACGCTGGCCGATCTCCGGCGACGCGGCCACCGGCTGAAGGTCGCCCTCGTCGGCTATCGCTACGACCTGACGCGCGCCGATGTGGAGGCGCTCGCCCGGCACTATGGCGTCCACGACCAGATTGAGACGTTCGAGCGCATCTCCCAGGCCGAGGTGTCGGCGCTGCTGGCGCGCTCGAAGGTGCATGTGCTGTGGTCGCGGCGCGAGTGCGCCAACCGCGCCATCATCGAGGCGATGCTGGCTGATGTCCCGGTGATCGTCCGTGACGGGCTCACGTTCGGCTACAAGTACCCGTACATCAACGAACACACCGGCCGCTTCGTGCCCGAACACGAGCTGGGCGACGCGATTCTCGAGATGATCGCGGAGCGCAGCCGCTACGCGCCGCGCGAGTGGATCCTGCAGAACATGACCTGCGAAAAAGCGACGGCCACCCTCGAGGCGCGCCTGCGCGATCTCGCGGTCGCCTCCGGCGCGCCGTGGACGGAAGGCCTGGTGGTGAAGACCAGCACGCTCGACACGCAGCGCTACTGGCATGCGGAGGATGCGGCGCGGTTCGCGCCCGACTATCAGTTTCTCGCGTCGGTGCTCCGCCCGCGGCCGTGAGCTCGAGGGGCCGGCTTCAGCCGGCCGGGCAAGGGCGGGCTGAAGCCCGCCCCTCCTTTTGAGGTCTGAAACGCGCTTCAGTGTCCGCGGCCGGTTGCCGGCATCGCGCGCGCCAGCAGCCCGGACTGCCGCAGGTACCGGGCGAACCGCTCCGCCATGGCGTCCGCGCCCTTGTCCGCCAGGTGCATACAGTCGGTGAAGTGCTCCGCGTCGGCCGGAATGGCCTCGCGATCGTCGACGACCGGCAGGTTCTGGCGCTTCGCGTAGTCGAGAATCGCCTGGTTGTACACGTCCATGGCGTCGAGCATGCCGTCGATGCTCATCCACGGCATGTAGTAGAACGCGACGTCCGCGTTCGCAATCTGCGTCGCGCGATCCTGCGAGCGCCGGTACTTCACGATGAAGGTCGACAGCACGAACGGCGTGTTGCGCTGCGCCAGCGCGGCCCGCATCTCGTCGAGCACGGTGATGAAATGCGCCGGCAAGTCCGGCGGCACACGCTCGATCTTGCCCTGTGCGGACGCCCGGCTTCGCATCAGGATCGCCAGGTTCTTGTACGCCAGATCGAAGAACAGGCTGAACCTCGAGATCGTCGTCACGAGCCCCGGCTGCCGGTTGCCGGTGGCGAGGCCCTGACGCTTCGCCAGCTCCGCGGTATCGGACACGATCTCGTTGTTGGCCTCGTAGTAGATGACCAGATCGGGATCGAGCGGCAGCACGCGATGCGTGAGGTTCTTCAGGTTGTCCCTCGCGACGTAGCCGCCGAGCGAGGCGTTGATGACCTCGATATTCATCCCGGGATATGCCTGCCGCAGCTTCTCCTGCAGCCGGTGCGGCCACGTCGCGTGATTCGACGACACCTCGGAATTGAACGTCGTCGAGGCCCCGAGGCAGACGATCCGGAAGGTGTTGGCCGGCTTCGTCCGCGTGAACTCGTCTCCGCGGAAGCCCAGCGAGTTGATCTTGATGTGGATCTTCGCGCCCTTGACCTCGAATCCGGGCGTCGGCGTGTAGATGCCGGCCGCCGGATCGTAGGTCAGCATCGGATCGCGCACGCCGGTCGACGGACTGCCGTACTTCACCCAGGCGCGCACCCGCAGCGCGCCCTCGCAAAACAGCAGGAGCACGGTCAGCAGCACGCCGGCATACAGGAACTTCCGGCGTGTAGGGATCCTCAGATCGCGGCCGTCGGCCATGGACGCGACGATCTCAGAAGAGCGTGTAGATGAACGGGGCCGCCGCCGTCCCGGACAGGAACAGCAGCACGCCGAACATGACCAGGACGACGACGATGGGCAGGAGCCACCACTTCTTGCTGTTCTTCAGGAAGTAGCGGAACTCGGCCACCACCCCGGTCTTCTGGCTGGACTTGGCCGCCTCTTCGAACTTCGCCATCGTGCCTCTCCTGTCAGGACTGCCTGAAATACGTGTCGGGCTCGGTCGGCGCCGGCTTCGCGCTCCAATAGGACCGCCCGTCGCCCCGACGCAAATGCAGCGGATCGCGTCCCATCCACCGGAACACGACCCCCACCGGGGTGAAAATGAGATAGAACATCGCCGCCAGCACGATCCGCGAGACCGTCCAGCCAATCGGAAACGCCGCGATCATCCAGCCCGTGAAGACCCACCGGACGGCCATCGGCTGCACCAGCCCCAGGAGCCCGACGACGAGCCCGGCGGCGCCGAGGCCCACGGTCCAGGCGCCGGTCTGCCCGTGCCAGGCGCGCCACGCCGCAAGGCCGACGAACACCACGAGCCACAGCCCGGCGAACTGCCGGAGCATCTTCGGTGGCGGCGGCGCGGTGACATCACTCCATTGCATCAATCTGCTCCTCGGCGGCTCACAGCCCGAGCCGCCCTACGGCCCTTCACAAAGGCCGGCGCGGCCATGAACCCCTAATCGAGCTGGAACTGCGCGAGATATTTCTCGCGCGTCTTCGCATCCAGCTTCCCGGCGACGTCTTCCTTCAACAGAATGACATCTTCGAGAATCAACGCATCCATCTCGGTGCCGAGAAAACAGCGATAGGCGTCCTGGGGCGTGCACACAATCGGCTCGCCACGAACGTTGAAACTGGTGTTGACCAGGATCGGGCAGCCGGTCTGCTTGAAGAACGTCTTCAACAATCGCGAGAGGCGCGGGTTGCGGCCCTCGTCCACGGTCTGGATCCGGGCGCTGTAGTCGACGTGCGTGACGGCCGGCACGGTCGAGCGCGGAATGTTCACGCGATTGCGCAGGTCGGGATCCTGGTCCATGAGCGCGCGCTGTTCGTCTGTCAGCGGCACCCGCCGCTCGTCGAGCACCGGAGCGACAAGGAGCATGTACGGGCTTTCCTGCCCCGGCTCGAGCGCGAACCACTTGTGCGCCTCTTCCTGCAGCACGATGGGCGCGAACGGACGGAAGCTCTCGCGGAACTTGATCTTCAAGTTCATGGTCGCCTGCATCTTCGGCGACCGCGGATCGCCAAGAATGCTGCGCGCGCCCAGCGCGCGCGGGCCAAACTCCATTCGCCCCTGGAACCAGCCGACGATCTTCTCCGCCACGAGCAGGTCGGCGACCCGCTCGAGCAAGTCGGCTTCGCCGGCCGCACGGTAGTACTTCGTGCCGATGCCGTCGAGAAAGCGGCAGACGTCGGCCGTCGTGAATGCCGGGCCGAGCAGCGATCCCTTCTGGCGGTCCGTTCCGGCCGGCGTGCGCGGCTTTTCGAGGAGCTGGTGCCACACGAACATGGCGGCCCCCAGCGCGCCCCCGGCATCGCCGGCCGCCGGCTGGATCCAGATGTCGTCGAACGGACCTTCGCGCAGGAGGCGGCCGTTGCCGACACAGTTGAGCGCCACGCCGCCCGCCATCACGAGCCGGCTCATTCCGGTCTGACGGAACAGCTCCCGGCCGATCGCCAACATCGCGTCTTCGGTCACCGCCTGGATGCTCGCGGCCAGGTCCATGTGGCGCTGCTCGATCGCCGACTCCGGATTCCGCGCCGGGCCGCCGAACAGCTCCTCGAACGCGCCGTTGGTCATCGTCAGTCCCTGGCAATAGTTGAAGTACTTCATGTCCAGCCAGAAGCTGCCGTCGTCCTTGAGATCGATGAGATGCCGGAGAATCGCGTCCCTGTAGACGGGCCGGCCGTACGGGGCGAGCCCCATCAGCTTGTATTCACCGCTGTTGACCTTGAACCCGCAGTAGTAAGTAAACGCCGAGTACAGCAGTCCGAGCGAGTGCGGAAACTGAATCTGCTTCGTGAGCTCAATCTTGTTGCCGCGGCCGACCCCCATCGTCGTCGTGGTCCACTCCCCGACGCCGTCGAGCGTCAGGATCGCGGCTTCGTCGTACGGACTCGGAAAGAACGCGCTCGCCGCATGACTCTCGTGATGATCGGTGAAGGCAATCGGGGCCTTCGACGCCTCGCCCAACCCCTTGCGGATGACGCTCGGCAGACGCACCTTCTCTTTGAGCCACACGGGAATGGCCATGTTGAAGCTGCGCAGCCCGCTCGGCGCGTACGCGATGTAGGTCTCGAGCAGGCGCTCGAACTTGCGAAACGGCTTCTCGTAGAACACGACGTAGTCGACGTCGCGGCCGGTCCGTCCCGCCTGCTTCAAGCAGTACTCGATCGCCCGCGTCGGAAACCCGGGATCGTGCTTCTTGCGCGTGAAGCGCTCTTCCTGCGCGGCGGCGACGATCTCGCCGTCCACGACGACGCAGGCGGCACTGTCGTGATAGAAGGCGGAAATGCCGAGGATGGTCGTCATCGACGTGCCTCCGGCATCGCGACGGCGCCCGTCTTGCGGGCCAACGCCCACACGACCATCGGATAGTACGGATCGTTCTGCAACGTGTGGTACCACGGCACGTAGCGGGGCACGCGTCGCAGGCTTCCGCGCGCGCATGTGCGATTGCCCCACGAGCCGGTCTCGATCGCCGACAACTCGAACCCTCCTTCAGCCAGCAGATGTTTCAGGCCGAGTGCCGTCCACCGCGAACAGTCGACCGGGCACTCGTGCACCAGGACCAGAAATGGCGTGGTGACGACCAGCACGCCACCGGGCTTGAGCATTTGATGCAAGTGACGCGCCGCCCGGTACGGCCACAACACGTGTTCGAGGACCTGTTCGGCAATGACGATGTCGTACGCTTCGAGGGCCAGCGGCCGTTCGCAGATGTCGAACGTATCGAAGTCTGCCGACTGGTACTGGCGGAATCCGAAGCTCTTCCACTTGTCGCCGCTGATCTCGAGCGCACTCATCCCCGCGTATGGCAGTCCGGCGACGTGCCGCCGCGTGGTCTCGTCCATGACCTGCCGGACCCACTCGCCCCTGGAGTTCGAGAGCCGGCCTTCGATCCGCTGTGCGATGGCGCTCCATCGCCAGCCGAGCGCGTCCGAAATCCGAAGCCAGGTGTCCTGCCATGCCACGGTGCTCTCCGCCGCTCAAGGGATCGACCGGACGATGTGAGGCCCGAGCGCGTTCGCGAGCCAGAGCGGGCACCGTTGCCACATGCCGATCATCACCTGGAACTTCGGGTTCTTCGGACTCTGATCGGGGAGCCCGCCTTCATGGAGCAGGCGGTACTCCCAGTGTAATGGCACTGGCACTGCCCCCCACTGCTCCTTGAACTTGAACGTCCCTTCGCCCGGCGTCGAGCGGCCGAAGTCGAACGTCGTGCAGCCGTCGGCAATCGCGGTTTCGATCGCGTGCCAGTAGAGCAGGTGATTGGGACACAGGTTGTTGAAGTCGCGCACCGACGAAGCCCAGGGCACCTCGACCGTCGTTCCAGTCCGGTAGGTCAAACCGGCCGCGATGGGCTGACCATGCAGCCGGACGACGATCAGGCGCGCGCGATCGGGAAAGGCCCGCAGGACGTTCTCGAACAGGCGCCGCGCGTAGACGGGCGTGCCGAGATCGCGCATGTTGCGCGCGAACACGGAATAGAAATCGGCCACCAGTTCCGCGCCGCCGCGCTCAACCGTCAGCTGCGACTTTTCCGCTTTTCGAACCTGGTTGCGCACCTTGCGGTCGATGTGTTCCCACAGGCCGGCCTCGAGCGCGAGCCGCATCGTCACCTTGTGCTGCTTGCAGGGCAGATCGGGAAACTGTCGATCGACGTGGCGGAGCTCGACGTGACGGCACCGGCCGGCGCGCGCCTCGCCGGCGGCGGCGGCGAGCAATGCCTGCGCCGGGGCGGCCGAGCTCGCCAGCACGCCGCCGTAGTTGACGAACGGCAGCGACGTCATCGTCCGGCCGAAGAGCAGGCTGTTGATCTGCACGAGCGGCAGCACGCCTTCGATTCGGGTGCCGCGGCGGGCCATCAGGTAGACGCTGCGATGACCGAAGGTCTGCTCGAAGACGGTCCGCCAGGCCCACTCGTGATACCCGGTGGCGCCGGCGCACGTCGAGACGAACGCGTCCCAGGACGGCCGATCGGTCTCGACCGCCGTCGAGACCGACAGGGCGCCGTCCGCGTCGCGGGCACGCTCCTCGGCGGCGACGTCAGTCAACATTGTTCCTGAGCAGCCAGTAGTCCTTCATCAGGACGAAGCGGCCGATGATCAGCGCGTCGATCGGCGACGAGTACATCGTCTTGACCGCGTCGCGCGGGGTGCAGGCCACTGGCTCGCCGGGACCGCACAAGTTGGTTTCGATCAGAGCCGGCACGCCCGTCCGGCGATAGTGATTCTCGAGCAACTGTGACAGCTCGGGCGCCTGGGCCGGGTGGATGCCGTGGACCCGCACGTTGTGGCGCCAGTCGAGTGCGGCGACGAGCCGATCGCGCCACTCGTCGCGTACCGCCGCATCGAACACCGTGGACGGCGACGGGGCCGGCTGCGTCAGGCACTCAGCGGCCGCCTGCGGGGCGAACACCACCGGCAGCGGCTCGTCGAGCGGCACCTGCCGCAGGTACTCGTTCATGTTCTGTCGAGCGTACCGGTTCGAGGGGTCGCAGAGAATGCTGCGGGTGCCGAGCGCCCGTGGGCCGAAGCCCATCGCGCCCTGGAACCACGCGACCACCTTGCCCTGCGACAGCATCTTCGATGTGCGAACCAGCAGTCGCGGCCAGTCCGGCTCGTAGACGTAGTCGAGGCGGCAATTGTCGAGCGTCCGCTTGATGTCGGCGTCGGCGAAGGCGGGCCCCAGGGCCAGTCCGGCCAGCGACTCGCGGGCCGGCGACGACGCCGAGAGTGCGGCGCCGAGGGCCCGGCCGGTCAGCTCGGGCACGGGCGCCAGCGAGAGGCTTTCGCCGGCAAGCCGCCGCAGCTCGGTCGTGAGCCGCGGGTTGGCCAGCATCGCGCCACCGAACGCCATCGACCCGAGGGCGATGTCGTCGCAGAGGCTCGAGGCCGCGTCCCGCACGATTTCGGCGACCCGGCAGGTGAAGCTTGCCGCCAGCGCCCGCCGGGCCTGCTGCACGCGGACGTTGAGCGAGGCGGCGTCGGACAAACGACCGCTGAACTGTCCCGCCACGCGGGCGAGGAGCCGGGCGAGCTGGTCTTCATCGACGCGGACACCCGAATCAGCCTGCCAGCCGATCGAGGCCGCAAGATCGTCGTGAAACTCCGCTTCCCCGCCGATGCTCAACCGGTCGAGCGCGTGAAATGGATCCCGTCCGCCGGCGCCGAGCGAGCTGGCGAGTGTCCCGGCAGCGGAGAGCAGGCGGCCGGTGGCGACGGGACGTCCGTGCGGCGCGAGCCCGTCGCCGCGCCGGACGAACGCGGCCAGCGCCGGCGGCTGCGTGCTGCACACCAGCACCGCGCCGGCCGACGCGTCCGACGCCGCCGCCTGGACCGCGTCGGCCTGCAGGGCGTCGATCAGCACAGGACCTCGGAGGTCGTTCGTACGAAAGATCGTACGAACGACCTCCGAGGTCGTCTCCGTCCCTTCGTCGTCGACCAGGGTGACCTGCTGCACGTCGGCCGCCGTCAGACCGGCCGTGCTGAGACACGCGTCCACGGCCCGCGTCGGGAATCCGCCGGTCTGCCCGTACCCGATGCCCTGCACCTTGGTGAAGCAGTCCTCGGACGCCGCGGCCACGACCTGACCGTCCACCGCGACGGCCGCCGCCGCGTCTCGAATCCGACCCGAAATGCCCAATACGTTCATAACCTGTTAATGGGGCAATGGGGCAATGGGGCAATGGGGCAATGAGGCAATACAGGCTCTTGTCTCCGTGTGCTCGTAGCGCGGCTCGGGTTTTGAGCCGCGCGCGTGGCGGGTCTCAGCCCGACCCGCCCTGCGATCGCGCGCTGACGCGGCCAGCGAGACAAGTGTCCGTATTGCCCCATTGCCTCATTGCCCCATTGCCCCATTAACAATTAACTCCTATGCGAGGGATGCTCGACGAGGAAACTGCCCATCGCGAGGTAGTCCAGATTGCCTTGCAGGAAGGCGCGTACGGCGTCGTCGGGCGTGCAGACGATCGGCTCTTCGTGCATGTTGAAGCTCGTGTTGATCACGGTCGGAATCCCCGTGAGCTTGTGGTACTCGGTCAGCAGGCGGTGGAAGCCGGGGCTGTTCTCCGCCGAGACGAGCTGCGGCCGTGCGGTGCCGTCGACGTGGACCGCCGCCGGGCAATCGCTCTTCATCGACGGCGTGCAGTCGAAGGTGATGGTCATGAATTCAGCCGCGTACTCCGCACCCTTGACGTTCAGGTAGTTCGCGTCGCGATGCTCGTACAGCGTCGCTGGCGCGAAGGGCATGAACTCGGTGCGCCCGAGGCGCTGGTTCAACCACTGATTCACCGCCGGTTCTTTCGCGTGATACAGAATCGACCGGTGTCCGAGCGCGCGCGGGCCGTATTCCATCCGCCCGTCGAACCGCGCGACGACCTTGCCGGCGGCGAGCAGCATCGCCACTTTCGGCTCGATCGGGCGGTACTCGGTGAACGGCAGCTGCGCGCGCTTGAGCGCGTCGGCCATCTGCTCGGGCGTGAACTCCGGTCCGAGATAGACGTCGGTCAGCCGCCGGCGCGTTTCCGGCCGGCCCGCGAATTCGAGCAGCGCGGCCCCCGTGCCGCAGCCGCCGTCGCCCATGTTCGGATGAATGAAGATGCCCTCGAGACCGGGAATCTCACGCAGCCGCTGATTGAGCTTCACGTTGGCGACGACACCGCCCGAGAGGACGAGATTCTTGAGGCCCGTCTTCTTGAGGTACTGCGCCACGTACGCCGAGGCGACTTCCTCGAGGATGCGTTGGTACGCGGCGGCGACGTCGATCTTCGGGAACTGGCTCGCCAGCAGCCGCGCAAAGTAGACGTTGTTGGTTTCGACGATCCGGAAGCCGCCGTTGCTCTGCACGAACCGGCGCCGCAGGATGTCGCCGAGCACCGACGGATCGCCGTACGCTGCCAGCCCGACGATCTTGCCTTCGTGCCGGCTCGGCGTGAACCCCAGCGCCGACGTGACCATCTCGTAGAACGTGCCCAGCGAGTGCGGATATTCCTGCCCGTGCAGCCGCTCGATCTTCCCGCCGCGGCCGGTGTTGATGCTGCCGGCCAGCCCCGATCCGTACCCGTCGAGCGTGACGACGAGCGCCTCGTCGAAGCCGCTCGTGTAGTACGCGTTGGCCGCGTGGCTCAGGTGGTGCTCGACGCGCTTCAGCTTGCCCTGGAGCTCCAGATCGCCGAGCGCGTTCTCGAGCTCCTGCTGCCAGCGCTGGTGGAACGCCGACGCTGACCGTCCCCACTGCTGCGAGCTGCGCTTCGCGACGTTGCGCGACACGACGCCTTCATTCGCCAGCAGCCGGTAGGCCATGCTCTTGACGAAGCCCTTTTCCATCCGCTCGTCCGCCTGTGACAACCCGGGCACCGCCGGGCGTCCGACCGGAATGCGCTCGCGCGCCTCGCGCATCTCGTCGGCGGTCGGGTTGACCTGCGTTTCGTCGAGGAACTCGCGCTCCCTGGCCAGATTGCGCTCGAAGAGCCGCGTCTCTTCCTCGTAGGTCAGAAACGGGTACACGACGCGATCGATTTCCTTCGCGGTCGTGCCGGTGACCTCGAGGGCGCTCTCGAGCGCGCGCCAGGGAAAGCCATCCTGGAGCTTCACGCGCGTGAAACGCTCCTCGGCAGCGGCGTACGTGATCACGCCGTCTTCGACCACCGTCACGGTGGAATCCTTGTCGAGCGGCGAAATACCCAGCACTTTCATATCGATTGACCTTCGCGGAGAGAATCGTACAGAGCCGCCGGCGTGCTCGCGATGCCACCCAGGCGGTTCAGGAAATAGTCGCAGTACCGGTTGATCGTGCCCAGAAAGGCGTCCCGTTCCTGGAGGCTGTGCACATAGGGCGTGCATCCCGGCTTGAGGCTCGGACTGTGGAACGTGAGCGAAAACGTCCGGACGCCGTCGCGATGCAGGCTCTCGGTGACAGCCTGCATCTCCTGGTACGTGCTGCCTTCCGGCGACAGCATCACCTTGTTGAGCAGGCCGCTCCGCGCCAGCACGCCGACCGCGCGGAACGGGCTCAGCCAGCGCGACGAGGCCAGCCGGTGCAACCCGTCGCCCGCCCGCCGGGCGAGGCCGGTGAACCCGGTCGTACACGGCACTTCGATCAGCCGGCGCCCGCGTCCGAACCATCCGGGCACCGGCTCGAAGCCGGTGAACGACGGGCCGCCGTCGTTGCTGAAATCCATGTGCGGGTTCACGCTGACGTCCACATCGAAACCGAGCGCCTCGAGCGTGTCGGCCGTGGTCTTGCCGAAACCGTACCGGCCGGCTTTGTACACGCGCGGCGCCACGCCGAGGTGCTCGCGGATCGCCTGCGACAACTGGGCGATCTTGTCACGTTCGAGCGCCGCGCCGAGATTGCACGCGTAGCTCGTGCGGCTGCTGAGCGACTCGGTGTACGGCGGGCTGACCCACGGGTGGAGGTGCGCGCCAATCTCGCACTCGCCCAGGCGCGCGAACTCTGCCAGCCGCCCGGCCGACGACGGCGTCGTCGCCACGGGATAGTCGACGACGTACGTCGGCTTGATCTTGTACGGCCGCAGCACGTCCTGCAGACGGCCGACTTCGTCGATGGCGGTGACGCCCACCGATGCGCGCGAGAACGGCTTGGACCAGTCGAACTCTTCTTCGGTGTCCACGACGACGAACAACCGCGGCCGCGCTTGCGCATCGACGCGCACCGGGGAGAAGAACGCCGGCGTCACCGCACCGGCTGTCTCCGGAGAGGAGGCCATCACGTCGTGCGTGGCGCCAGCGACGGCACCAGCCCTTCCAGGTCGCTCGCGCCGAGGATCGTCCGCACGGGCGCAAAACGGAAGTCCCGCAGCAGCCGCTTCAGTCGCGGCTCGGTCTTGTCGAGGTGGTAGTAGTGCCGGAAACGGCTCGCCAGGCCCGGCCGGAACCGCGGCTGGGCGGGATCGATCTCCCACGGGTGCAGGTAGAAAATCGCCGGCCGGCGCTCCCGCTGGTTCACCCGCGCGATGCCCCAGCGCGTCCACCAGTACGGCAGGATGCGGAAGTAGCCGCCGCCGGCCACGGGCAGGTTCGTCGACCCGATGCGCACGGTGGACGGCGGAAGCTCGACGAGCGCGCCGGCTTCACGCGACAGCACGTGCGCATGCCGCGGCGATCCGGGGATGCCGTACCGGTCGTGGTGAATCGGGAAAATGCTCGAGTCGTACTCGTAGCCTTCCTCGACGAGCACATCGAGCGCCCAGAGCGATCGGTTCGTGATCGAATAGCTCGGCGCCCGGTAGCCCACGACCGGCACGCCGGCGAGATCCTCGAGCAGCCGCTTGGCGCGGCGGATGTCGTCGCGGAACGCGTCGGGCGTCTGATCGTAGACCAGCCGGTGATCGAACCCGTGCGACGCGATCTCGTGTCCGCCCGCGGCAATCTGCCGGACGAGATCGGGATGGCGCTCGGCCACGCGTCCGAGGACGAAGAACGTCGCGCGGACCGCCTGCTCACTGAAGAGCGACAGCAGCCGTGCCGTGTTGGCGCACACCCGGCTCTCCATCCGCGGCCACTCGGCGCGCGGCACGACCGGCGCGAGGGCGCTCACGTGGTAGTAGTCCTCCACGTCGACACTCATCGCATTCACGATCGGGTCGTTCGCCTGACTCCGCGTCGCCATGGTCACGCGCCTCGCCGCAGCACTACGGTCTTGACGGTCTCGAGGATGATGAACAGGTCGAGCGACAGCGACAGGTTCTTGATGTAGAAGAGGTCGAACTGCAGCTTCTGGAGCGCGTCTTCCTGGCTGGCCCCGTAGGTATAGCGGACCTGCGCCCACCCGGTGAGGCCGGGGCGCACGACGTGCCGCTGGCCGTAGAACGGAATCTGCTTCGTGAGGTCGCCGACGAACTCCGGGCGTTCCGGTCTCGGGCCGACGAAGCTCATCTCGCCGATGAGCACGTTCCACAACTGAGGCAGCTCGTCGAGCCGGCTCCGGCGCATGAACCGTCCGATCGGTGTCACCCGCGGATCGCCCGCCTTCGACGCCCAGACCGCGCCTGTCCCGGCCTCGGCGTCCGGCCGCATGCTGCGAAACTTGTGCACGGTGAACAACTGGCCGTTCAGACCGACTCGAAGCTGATGATAGAGAATCGGCCCCGGCGACGTCAGCTTGACCGCCAGCGCCACGAGCAACATTATCGGCGTGCCGACGATGAGGCCGACGCTGGCGAGCAGAATGTCCATCGCGCGCTTGCCGAGCGACAGCGCGGTGCTCTTCCGGAACCCTTCCGAGAAGATCAGCCAGCTCGGCCGCAGGTTCTCTATGGCGATCTTGCCGGTGTACTCCTCGTACACCGACGCGAGGTGATTGAACGTCACGCCCCCGAGCTTCATTTCCAGGAGCTTGTCCATCGGCAGCTTGCCGCGGGCATCCGCCAGGCTCACGACGACCCGGTCGACCGACCGCGATCGGACGATCTCCGGAATCTCGTCGATCGTGCCGATGACGCCCGGGTTGATGAGCGAGGCGCCGACGCGCGCCGGATCGGGATCGACGAAGCCGACGATCTCCACGCCGAGCTCGGCGCGTCGATCGAACAGCTCCTGCGCCAGCGTCACGGCCGCAGCCCCGGTGCCGACGAGCAGCAGGCGTTCACGCGCGCGCAACCGGACGAAGAACCAGACCAGCACGAGCCGCCAGCCGATCGCCATGGTGATGACCAGGATGGCGGAGATCGCAAAGACGCCGCGGCCGATGATCAGCGCCTCGAACCAGTAGTAGACGACGCCGAGAATGAACGACGCGGCCGCCAACGCCTGCACGATCCGGACGAAGAGCTCGCCGCGATCGGAAACCAGCCGCAGGTCGTACAAGTCAGCCGCGTAGAGGCACGCCTGTGCGACGACGGCAATGACGAGCGCCTTGAACAGCCCGCCGCCGGTCAGCATCCAGGACCAGTCGCCCAGACGCACGTACGCCGACACCGCGATCGCAGAAACGATCAGCACGGTCTCGAACACGACGAGCGTGGTGGAGCGGATGTTCAGGCGGTGCATGGTTCAGCTCATTTTTCGCCAGGCGGCAATTGCTTCTGCCCGGTGTTGTAGTAGTGGTAATAGCTGTAGGGCCCCGCTGGGGGGGTGCTCGCGCGATTGAGCACGACGCCGAGAATCCGGTTGCGCCCGAGCGCGTCGATGGCGCGCTGCGCCAGCTGATACGGCGTCGCCTCGGCCTTGATCACGAGCACCGCGCCGTCAACCATCGACGCCAGCAGGTTCGCGTCGCTCAGAATCCCGACCGGCGGCGTGTCGATGATCACCCAGTCGAACGCGTCGCGCGCCTCTTCGATCAGCCGCCGCATCCGGTCCGACGTGAGGCCGGCCATCGGATCGGAAATCGGCTTCCCGCCGGGCAGCACGGTGAGCCGCTGTGTCACCTGGTGCAGCGTCAACGGCCGTTCGTCCGGCGCCGCCAGTCCGTCGCTGAGACCGAGCTCGTCGGTGATGCCGAACACCGTGTGGACCGACGGCCGCCGCAAGTCGCCGTCGATGAGCAGGACGGATCGGTGATACGACTCGCTGAAGGTGAGCGCGAGGTTCGAGGCCGTGAGCGTCTTGCCCTCGCTCGCGACCGCACTGGAAATCATGACGACCTTGAGTCCAGAGGCCGCCTGGTTCTGGTGCAGCGCGGCGGCGAGACGCCGGTACTGCTCGCGCGAGGAGGGCAGCATGGTCTGATCGACGACGACCTTCTTCGACAACCGGGCGGCGAGACGCTCGAACAGCGTCCGGGGCGTCACGGCGTCGGATGGCGCGGCGTCAGCCGGGCTGGCGCTGGCCGCGCCGGCATCGGCATGGACGGACGACTTGGCATTGGCCGTCGCGCCGCCACCCGATTTGGCCTGATCGCGCGAAGCGGCCGGAACCGCCGCCATCGTCATCGGCACGGGGCGCGCGCGCCGGCGCTCCCCGATCTCGATCGGATACGGCTCGCGTGCCAGCACGTCGACGTCCACGTCGTCGGCCACGGCCGCCGGCTCTGGCGGCAACGTCGATGCCGCGGCGTCGGCCGCCGCCACATCGCCTGTTGCCGCCGCTTCGGCGGCCCGCCGTCGTGCTTCGTCTACCCGACCCATGTGCTGATCTCCTCAGTTCCAGAAAAACGAAAATCGCTTGCGTTTGGCCGCCGCGACCTCGGCGGACGGGGGTCCCTCGGCGGCTGGATCCATCCGGGCCGCTTGCTCACTCCCCGGCTCACGGCCCGTGGAGGCCGGAACGATCAGCCGCGGCGGAACCGCAACGGCGACGGCGGCGTCCGGGACGACCGGCGGCGCGGGCGGAAGCGCGGGCGGACGGATCGGCATCGCCGACTCGTGCAGATCGAAATCGCGGCAGACGTCCTCGACGAGCTGACTGGCCACCGGACGCTGACCCGCCGCGAACCCGCCGAGCAGCGCGTTGTCGGCGATGACGCTGATCGTGCGCGGGATGCCCTGGCTCCGCTTGTGAATCAGGGCGACCGCCTCGCGTGTGAACACCTGCGCACCGACGCCCCCCGCCGCGCGGATCCGCCCCGCGATGTAGCCGGCGGTTTCCGGCAGCGTCAACTGCCGCAGCTGGCAGCGCAGGGCGATGCGCTGTTTCAACTGGCGCAGCGACTGCTCGTTGAGGCGATCGGCCAGCTCCGGCTGCCCGGCGATGATGACCGAGAGCAGCTTCAGCTCGTCCGTCTCGATATTGGCGAGGAGGCGAATCTCCTCCAGCAGATCGAGCGGGAGGCTCTGAGCCTCGTCGATGATGAGCACGGTCGTCTCATCGTCCGCGTGCCGCCGCTTCAGCAGGGCTTCGAGCTCGAGCAGCATGGCGCTCTTCGACCGGGTCGCCTCGGCCGACAGGCCGAATCGCGCCGCGAGCATTTCCACGAACTCGTCGCGCGTCAGTGTCGGATTGTGCAGATTCACGCAATGCACCTTCGCCGACTGGCGCTCGATCGCCGTCCGAATCACCGTGGTCTTGCCCGACCCGGCCTCCCCGATGAGCAGGGTGAGGCCCTTGCGGCTGGCAATCGCGTACTCGAGGTTGCTGATCGCCTCGCGATGCGAGTCGGTCAGCACCAGGTAGCGCGGGTTCGGCGTCAGGTCGAACGGCCGCTCACGGAAGCCGAAAAACTGCTCGTACATGATCGTCAGAAGACGAAGGTGTAGACCAACACCGCCAGGCAGCCGGCGACCGTGCTGCCGAGACTGAGGCCGAGGAGCCACCTCCGCCTCGTCGTGCGCCGGCGCTCCTGGTCGGACTCCATCAGCGGCACGACGGCCAGCACCGGGAACGCCAGGTGATGGGTGACCTCGTCGTCGGTCCGGAAGGTGGCGTCGCGATACTCGAAGAGCGCGATGAGCGCGAGGCCCATGGCGAGGCCCGCGGCCATGCCGATCAGGTTCATGCGCGGGCGGTCCGGCTCGGACGGCCGCTCGGGGATGCGCGGCGAGTCGAGCGGCTTGAACTGCTCACCGCCCTGCCGCCGTTCGAGGTTCGCGGCCACCGACGAGTCTTCCTTCTTGGTCAGCAGCCCCGTGTAGATCGTGGTCAGCGTGGCGTAGTCGCGCGTCAGTTCCGACATCTCCGACTCGCGCGTGGGGGCGACCTCGATGCGCCTCTGCAGCGTCGCCGCGAAGGTGCGCAGGCGCTTCTCTTCCGTCTGCTTGGCCGCGATGCTGCTGTCCAGCCTTTCGATCCCCGTCCGCAGGTCCTGGATACGGCGCCGCTTGGCCTGCTCGGCCGGCGACAGCGCGGCCTCGCCAAGCGTCACCGGCCGGAGCAGCGCTTCGGCTTCGGCTTTCTGCTGCAGCTCACTGACGATCTTCTTGAACGACTTCACGTCGGGATGGCCTTCGCCTTTCGAGGTCATCATCACGGCGAGTTGCTGCTTGGCGAGCTCGTACTGCATCGCGGCCGTGCCGCCCGTGATCCGCGCAGGCGTATCGGCGGTGGCGGGCGTATACGTCGGCGCGCCCGGATCGTTCGGCGGGGTGTCGCTCTCGAGCTCCTTCAATTGCTTCTCGGCGAACAGCCGCTGTTCGCGGTCCTGGCTCATCGAGAGGCTGACCTGCTGAATCTGCGTCATGGTCTGCGCCATGTTCTGCAGATTGGCCTCGAGCTGTGACGGCAGTTCGCCCTGGTGCGCGCCGCGGTACTCCTCGAGCTTCTTCTCATGCTCGGCGAGCTTGCGGCGCGCCTCTTCCACGGTGTTCTCGAGGAACTGGTTGGTCTGGTCCGCCTGCGTCGCGCGCTCCACGACGTTCGCTTCGACGAACAGGCCCGTCAGCCGTTCGGCGACGCGCTGGACGGTCCGCGGGTTGTCGCCCCAGTAGGCCACGGTGAAGACGTCGCCTTCGCGGATGTTGATCCTCACGTCGTTATCGCGCATGTTCTGCACGACGTCTTCCATGATCCCGTTCTTGCGTTCGTTGGGATAGAGGTTGAACTCCTCGATCACCTTTTCGAGCCGCGTGCGGCTCAGAATCTGCTGCTGGATCGTGCGCAGCCGATCCTGAATGCGCGTCACCACCGGCGACTTCACGTACGCCTCGGGCACCTTCTGCGGGACGACCAGGATCGTCGCCTGCGACATGTACCGATCAGGCAGCTTGCGGACGACGACGGCCGTGCCGGCCGAGACGACGGCGAACGGCACCAGCAGCAGCCAGAATCGACGCTTGAGGACGCGCAACAGGTCCTCAGGCTTGTACTTCTTACCGGGAAGCATTGGATCTCCTTCGTTCGAACAACGTGGACCAGAAATTGAGGCTGAGGCGGACGCTGTGCCGATCGGTTTCAGGCCGGTAGCCGGCGGGCAGATCGACGCCGTCCTCGAAGCGGTAGTGATAAAACGAATAGGTCAGGCTCAGCCCGAGGTTCCGGGTGAAACCGAACCGGAGCGACGCGCTCGTGAAGTAGTTCGTGAACGCGTTGTCGACGCCGGTGAACCCGACCGAGCCGAACGACGTGCCGATGTTGGCCTGAAACTGCACGTGGCGGTTGAACAAGCCGCCGAACCCGCCGCTCACCGAATCGGAGAACACGGGCTCACGGAACACCTCGAGGAACGACACCTCGCGGTTGTAGACGGCGTTTGCGGTCCAGGTCCGGCCGAGCTCGCGCGTCAACTGCGCGTTGCCGGTGACGTGGACATGCGTCCGGATCTCGTCCTTCAGCATCGCGGTGCCGGTGCGGAACGCGAGCGTCGTCCGGCGGGTGAGTGACAGCGCGTGGTTGAAGTCGATGCCGGCGTCGATCTGATGCAGCCGGTCTTGTCCGTCCTCCCCACCCCAGTCGGCCTGCGCGATCGAGTACCCCAGGCGCGCAGACAACCCCTTGGTCAGCCCGATGCTCAAGCCGCCGCCGGCCGTCTGGCGTTTGAAATCCTCCAGCGACGGCTGCTGGCTGTCCTCGTACTGGAAATGGAGCGATCCGGCGATCCGGCGGTTGAAGGTATGGCCCAGGCCGCCGTTCACGCCGAACGTGGTGTAGGCCGAGTCGCGGGTGCCGAGCACCGGATCGGTGGAGATCGGCAGCACGGGCGCGGGTTCCGGCGCGAACGGATCACTCACGATCGCCTCGGGATCGATCGGCGGCGGGCCGAGCGGATCCGGGACGCTCGGGAGCGCGGTCAAGTAGTACATCGACTGCCGCGTCACGGCGGCCGTCATCGAAAAGGACGTCTTGGAGGACAGCTCGAACGCGCCGCCGGTCGCGGCGCTCTGGGACGTGACCCACGGATTCGAGAGCGCCGCATAGTAGCTGCCGCCGCCGCTCAGCTGCGCGAAGAATGTCGCGCGCGAGCGCGACAGCCCGTACGACAGCGAGCCCGACAGGTCACCGATCGTGCTGCTCGGCGAATCGGCCGGCAGCGTGCCGCCCGCGTTCTCGGCGGCGAGCACGTCGTCGTCGTAGCCGCCGCCGACGTTGAACGACACCGTCAGCCGCTGGTCGGTGCTGCCGCCCTTCGAGCTGCCGAACAGGCCGCGGTACGGCCGGCTCTCGCGCGGCGTCTGCGCGAAGGCAGGCGCCGCGGCGAACAGCAGGAGCGCGAACGATGTGAAGCAACGGAACGTACGCATGATCAACTAGTCAGGAACGATGATCTGGTCGCCGGGTTTGAGCATCATCAGGTTCTTCGCCAGGTTCTTGCCCTCCTGGATCTCCTTGTAATTGATGCGGTAGCTCTTCGGCGCTCCGTTTTCGTTGCGGATCAGCTGGATTTTCTCAGACTTCGCGTACTCGTTCAGGCCGCCGGCGATCGTGATGAGCTGGACCACGTTGAGCTGCGAGTTGAGAGGGTACGGGCCGGGCTTGCCGACCGCACCCGTGATGTAGACCTTGCGGCTGTTGATCTGCTTCACGCCGACGCTCACGGTTGGTTCTTCCGTGAAGAGCTTCTGCGATGCCGCCGCCTTGATGATCGCGAGCCGCAGTTGCTCCGGCGTGAGCCCGGCCGCCTGGACGTCATTGACGAGCAGCAACGAGATCTTGCCGTCAGGGCGCACGACCGCTTCGGTCGACATGTCCTTGTCGCGCCAGAACAGGATGAGCAGCTGGTCCTCGGGGCCGATGACGTAGTCGGGCGGCGGCGTGATGGCGCCCGCGAGCGGCTGGGGCGTCGGCGGCGCCGGTGACGGCACCGGCGGGCGCGATGCGGTCGACTGGGCCGCGACCGGCACGATCGACAGGCAGCCGGCCGCCAGGGCCACGCTGGCCAGGACGCGAAGGGTCCGGGTAGAAATCGTCATGTTCGCCTCGTACCTATCGGTACTCTTTGAAGGGAAGCTGACAGTTGTGCTTCCGCAGGAAATTGAGGAACCGCTTGTAGTCGCTCGACTCCATGTTGAAGAGCCGCAGGACGATCTTGTAGTTGCCGCGCGCCTCCTCGAGCCCCTTGCGCACCAGATCGCGGACGTTGCTGCGCGTGATCTCGCGGTTCATGTAGAGCGGGTAGACCGCGTTCCAGAACGACTCGCGCTCCTCGACCAGCTTCTTGAACAGATCGTCGGCCACCGTGCGCCGCCGCTCGTGGCGCGGGCGGAGACCCGATTGCCCGGGGATCCGGATTTCGGGCGACAGATCATCGTACTGCACGACCTCGCGACGGCCGGTCACCACCAGCCGCTCGATCACGTTCTCGACTTGCCGGACGTTGCCCGGCCACGAGTACTCGCAGAGCGCGGTCATCGCGTCCGGCGAGATCGCGCGCACCGGGCTGTGATTCCCGTTGCCGTTGCCGTTCTCGCTGACCGCGGTAAACCGGGTCATGAAGTAGTCGACGAGAAGCGGAATGTCCTCGCGGCGCTCGCGCAGGGGTGGCACCACGATGTGGATGACGTTGATGCGATAGAAGAGATCTTCGCGGAACTGCCCCTGCAGGATGAGGTGCGGCAGATTCCGGTTGGTCGCGGCCATGACGCGCACGTTCGTGGCGCGGGCGACCCGCTCGGCGCCGACCTTCTGGATTTCCCCGGTCTCGAGGAACCGCAGGAGCAACCCCTGCATTCGCAGCGTCATCTCGCCGATCTCGTCGAGGAAGATCGTGCCGTTGTCGGCCATCTCGAGCTTGCCGGGCTTGTCGCGGTACGCCCCGGTGAAGCTGCCCTTCACGTGACCGAAGAGCTCCGACTCGAGCAGGGTCTCAGGGATGCCGGCACAGTTGACCGGGACGAACCCGATCCTGGCCCGGACGCTCGCCTCGTGAATCGCCCTGGCGACCACTTCCTTACCCGAGCCGCTTTCGCCCGTAATGAGAACCTTGGCGTCGGAACGGGCGACGCGCTCGACCTCGGATTTCAGATCGGAAATGACCTGACTGGTGCCAATCAACTGAACGTGTCCGTTATGCCTCATCGGTACCAACCTCTGCGCAAAGGGACCCCATGGCCCGACTGACGCAGACTTCTGTCGCGGCTCCTAGTGCAAACCGGCGTCCCGTTTGGGCCGGTTTCCGCGAAACGACGCGATCTCTCTGTAGAGCGGCGACTTAGGGGATGCATCCTTCGTCATATCGACCTGGTCTAATGTCTTGAAAGGTGCGAACTCAGTGGACTTCTTGGGAAAAAAGTTCACCATTTTAGCGACTTTCTTGGTCTGCTAGGAAGTACAAAGGCAACCTTCACATCACCGAATTACGGTACTGTTGCTCCCTTAACTCCTTAAGCTATTAGGACTTGAGCCGATTACAACAGTGGTCATTGACGGAATTACGGAATTCCCTTAGTATCGCGATTCCGCGACGAAAGTCGCTCGGCCAGAAGCGGCGCAAGAGAGGAACATTTCATTGTCAGTGGTCCCCAGGCAGGAAGTGCGTCTGATCGGTCGCAGCGAAGCGATCCGCGCCATCGAAAGTGAACTCGAGTTGGCGGCGCGCTCGGATGCCAAAGTTCTGATCACGGGCGAAACGGGCGTCGGCAAGGAAGTCGTCGCGCGCCTGATCCATCATCGCAGCAATCGCGCGTCCGCCTCGCTCGTCACGCTCAACTGCGCCGGTCTCCCGGACTCACTTCTCGAATCCGAGCTCTTCGGTCACGTGCGCGGCAGCTTCACCGGCGCGTATCGCGACAAGCCGGGCCTCCTCGAGATGGCGCCCAACGGGACCGTCTTCCTCGACGAAGTCGGCGAGATGAGCACGCGGATGCAGGTCGTGCTCCTCCGCTTCCTCGAATCGGGCGAAATCCAGCGCATCGGCGCCGACCGCGCGCACACGCGCGTCAACGTCCGGCTCATCACCGCGACCAACCGCGACCTGCAGGCGCAAATCGTCGCCGGCGCGTTCCGCGAGGACCTCTACTTCCGGCTGAATGTCATCCGGCTGTGCATCCCGGCCCTGCGCGATCGCGCGGAAGACATCCCGCTGCTCGTGAATCACTTCATGCAGCTCTACAGTCAGACGCACAAGGTCGATGTCGCCGAGATCGCCGGCGAGGCCATGGACGCGCTGGTCGCCTACAGCTGGCCCGGCAATATCCGCGAGCTCAAGAACGTCATCGAGCGGGTGGTGCTCAAGGCCGCCGGCCGCGCCATCCGGCCCGGCGACCTGCCGACCGACGTCGTCCGGACCGCCGCGAAGGCGTCCGCGGCCACGCCCGGCGGCACGGCCGCCGCGGGCGCGCGCCCGTCGCCGGCCGAAGAGCTCGCGACGCTCATGCTGGCCAATGGCGAGTCGTTCTGGTCGGTCGTCTACCCGATGTTCATGTCACGCGACCTCACGCGCAACGACCTGCGGAAGATCGTCCAGATCGGCCTCGAGACCACCAACGGCAACTATCGCTCGCTCGTCCAGCAGTTCAACATGCCGAACGAGGACTACAAGCGTTTCCTGAGCTTTCTCCGGAAACACGACTGCCACCTGCCGTTTCAGCGCTTCCGCGCCGCGCCCGCGCGTCTCCATTCGTCACACGATCCCATGCGAGCGGTGGCAAAGGCATAGACAGGTTCGTTCAGGTTCGTCGGGGCCAGAAGAACATCAACGCGATCACCACAACGGTGACGGCGCCGAATCCGATGAGCGCCGGCGGCGAGAGCCACTCGAAGAGCGACTGCGCCAGGTACGACTGCGCGTAGCAGAGCGGCGCCATGCCGAAGAGCGTGCCCAGCCCCACCTGATACGGCTGCACGCCCGCCACGCCGGCAGCATACGACACGAGATCGGACGACGTGAGCGGGTTTACGCGCAGCAGGAAGATGATCCACGCGCCGCGACGTTCGAGCAGTTCTCGCGATCGGCCGAGCGCGGGGAGTCTGGCCGCGCGGGCGCGCCACCGTTCGCCGAACGTCCCCGCGATCCAGCACGCGATGACGGCGCCCAGCACGTTGCCGGCAAGCGACAGCGTCCCCCCGACCAGTCCACCGAAGATCGCGCCGGCCGGCGCGTAGAGCAGCGTGCCGGGGATTGGCGCGACGAGCACCTCGACCGTGACGGCGGCCACGTAGACGAGCGGCGCGAACGCGCCGAACGACGCGACGTAGCTGCGGAGCGCCGCAAGCCGCGTCGCCTCCGGCGGAAGCGGGCCGAGCAGCACGTGCAGCAGGCCGCCGCTTCGATACGACCAGAAGCCCCAGGCGACGAGCGCAAGCAACACGATCGCCGCGCCCCAGAGTCGTTTGGCCGAACCGCGGGTGATCATCGGCGCGAGGAACGCTATCACCAAGGCCTCGCTTAGCTCGTGGGCCCTTGGCCCTGGGGCTTTGGCCTAAAGTAGTGTCCGTGCGTCTCTCCCGCCGAACGTTCCTCGCCGGCCTGGGGGGATTGGCGTCCGCTTCCACGGCGGGAGCGATGGCCGCCACCCCCGCGGTTCGCCGCGCGCCGCGGGCCGTGCAGGACCTCCGGGTCGATGCGGCCGCGCTCCGGTCGCGCATCGAGCAATTGAGCGTCTATGGCAGACCGGCGGGCGGCACGTTTGGCGACGGCGTGAGCCGTGTCGCCTACTCCGACGCTGACGTTCAGGGCCGGCGCTACGTGATGGACCTGATGCGCGCCGCGGGCCTCGAGCCGCGCGTCGATCCGGCCGGCAATATCTTCGGCCGGCGGCCCGGACGCGAGGCGGCGCTCCCGCCGATTCTCTTCGGCTCACACATCGACTCGGTGCCGAACGGCGGCAATTTCGACGGCGATCTCGGATCGCTGGCGGCGCTGGCCGCGATTGAAGCGTGTACGCAGGCCCGGCGCGAGACGCGGCACCCGCTCGAAATGGTGGTGTGGTCCGCCGAGGAAGGCGTCGCATTCGGTCGTGGACTCGCCGGCAGCCGCATCGTCGCGGGCGACGTGACCCCGTCGGACATGGACGCCGTATGGAACGGCCTGCGCCGTGGCGACGCCGTGCGCAAGCTCGGCGGCGATCCGGGCCGCATCATGGAGGCCGTGCGGCCGAAGGGCGCACACCATGCGTACCTCGAGCTCCACATCGAACAGGGCGGCACGCTCGAGCGGAGCGCGACGCCGATCGGCGTGGTGCTCGGCATCGTCGCGATCGAGCGCTACAGCGCGGTCGTGACTGGGTTCGCCAATCACGCCGGGACAACGCCGATGCCGGATCGTCAGGACGCGCTCGTCGCCGCCTCGCAGCTGACGCTCGCCGTCCGCGAGAGCGTGATGCGCACCCCGGGCCGCCAAGTCGGCACGGTCGGCCAGCTCGACGTGTCTCCGAACGCGCCGAACGTCATTCCCGGCACTGTTCGCCTCACCATCGAGCTGCGCGATCTGTCCACCGAAACGCTCGCGGGGATTGCCGCGGACATTCGCGCGCGCGCGCAGGCCATCGCGTCGAACACGAAGACGACGATCGAGATCAACGATCTCAGCCGCAATCCGCCCGCCGTCGCGTCGCCGGAGGTGCAGCGGGTCATCGAACGCGCGGCGTCAGCCGCGGGTCTCGCCTCGACGCGCCTGCCGAGCGGCGCCGGCCACGACGCGCAGATGATGGCGCAGCTCGGCCCGATGGGCATGATCTTCGTGCCGAGCGTCGGCGGCATCAGCCATTCGCCCAGGGAGCTGACACGTTGGGAAGACTGCGCCAACGGCGCGAATGTGTTGCTGCGAAGCGTCCTGGAGCTGGACAGTGTCTAGAGCCCGGCAAAGGCGGACTGAAGCCCGCCTCCTTCTGAGTTGGGGTCAGCTCAGGCGAATCAGCCCGATACCGAATCCGCGCTGATTCCAGCTCTCCACGAACTCGTGGAACTGCCCTCGGACACGGCCGCTGCGCTTCAGGTCCTGCCAGAACTGCGGAACGCCGCCGGTGTCGCGTTCGACGCCGGGGACAATGTCGTGAAATCCGATCAGGCCGCCCGGACGGACGAGCGGCGAGTACGCCTCGAAGTCCGCCTGCACACCCGAGTACGAATGGTCGCCGTCGATGAAGAGGAAATCGACCGGCTGGCCCTTGCAGAGACCGGTCACCTGTTTGACCGTCCCCGCGTCGTGTGAGTCCGCGCGGAGCAGCGCGAGCGATTGCGACGGTCCGGCGAACGCCTGGTACAGGCGCTTGCGCCAGGCCGGGTACCCTCCACCGAAGCGGCCGAACGGAAGATCCACGCTGATGAGCCTCGCGTCGGCCGCGGCCATGCGCGCGAACAGGTACAGGCTGCCGCCGCGGGCGGTGCCGATTTCGACGATGGTCGCGGGACGCAGTTCCTGGAGCGCCTGACAGAGCGCCTTGATTTCCGAGTGCACCTGCATCGGCGCGATGCTGATCGAGCCGGACTTGAATTCGAAGACAAAGCGGATGGCGTCGTCGATGCTGGTCTTTTCGCGCGTCGACCTTCGGAGCGTGCGAGTGGCCAGCGGGAGGGCAAGCGGCCGGCTCAAGTAGCCCGTCCCCGCCTTGATCAATCCGGTCAGACCGTGCTGCGCGTACGCCTCGCGGCTCTTTCGAGCCAGACTTCTGGCGACATCGATCATCTGCACTCCTTCAGCGCCTCGCGAGCCGTTTCGACAAGCCGCTGGTCAACCGCCGCGCGGCCTTGCCGGCAAACGTCAGGACCGACGGCGGACTGGCGCGGGCCGCCGCGGCGGCGAGCGCGCTCGCGACCCGCGGCGACCGGCGGGACGCCAGGACGGCGAGCAGCCACAAGCGCACACCGGCATCCCGGTTCACCGCGCGTGCGTCGGCCGCCGCAATCCGGCGCCTCCGGAGAAACGCTTCGCGAAGTCCCTCGATGAGCATCGCCAGCTCTTCGATCGCGTCCACGGCCTCGGGATAGCGATCGGTCGACAGTCCACGGAGGGCCTCGGCTTGATCGCGCGTGACCGGCCGGCCGAGCAGCTCCGAGGCGTGCTCGCACACGATTCGGGTCGCTTCGCTCTCCTGCGTCTGCCAGGCCGCCTTGGTCACGTTAGATCCCCAGACCCGGTAGTGCAGCAGGACGTCGGGCACGTTCGCGATTGACGTCGCGCGGCTGAGCCGCACCCACAGCGCGTAGTCCTCGGTGCCCCCGCCGTAACCCGGAGGATAGTATCCAACCGATTCGAGCGCCGTCCGCCGGATCGTCGTGCTCGGGTGAAGCAGGCTGTTGAAGAAGAACAGCGACCATGCCGTCAGTCCCGCACGCGTGGGATATCGCTTGATACGCAACGGGGCGCCGCTCTCGTCGATGATTCGCGCGGCCGAGCCGACTGCGCCGACGTCTTCGTGGGTTTCCAGATACGCCACCTGCCGCTCCACGCGATCCGGCACGCTCACGTCGTCCTGGTTCATGACCGTGACGAAGTCGCCGCGCGCGGCCCTCGCGAGGTCGTTGAGCGACGCGGTGATCCCCTTGTTGACGGCGTGCAGGTGGACGACGACGCGAGAGTCGGCGCGCTGGTAGTGGTCCAGGAGCTCGATGCTGCCGTCGCTCGAGCCATCGTCCACGATGACGAGCTCGAGATTGCGATGCGTCTGGTTCAGAACGCTGTCGATCGCCTCTGCCAGGACTTGCCGCCCGTTATAGACGGGGAGAATCACGCTGACCAGCGGCTTCGACGGCATCTCGCGCCTGAGGCTACTTGCAGGGTGCCGGACAACCGCCCGGCGCCCACACGGGCTTGAAGTCCGAGTTCGCGAGCCAGCGCACCGGTTCGAGCATCGATCGAATCGACTCGGTCATGTGCGCGAAGTCGATCTTGCCCACCTCGTCGGACGGCTGGTGATACTCCTTGTGCAAGTTGTAGCTCGAGACCGTGTGCGCAATGACACCGCGACGCGCGAACCGGATGTTGTCCGATCGGGTGAAGAAGCTCTGCTCGGGATGGGGATCGGCCACGAGCCGCGCGCCTTGTTTGGCCAGCTCCGGGCCGAGGTTCGATCGCTCGTACCCCGTCAGCCACAGTGTCCTCTCCGGCACCGCCGGGTCGGCGCGGCCGATCATCTCGAATTGGAGGTCCGCCACCATGCCGGCGAGCGGCACGACCGGCAGATCCACGAAGTAGCCCGCGCCGAATCCGCCGCGCTCTTCACTGCCAAACAGCGCGAAGACGATCGTCCGCTTCGGACGCGGCCCGTTGGCGAGCGCTTCGGCGAGCATCATCACCGCCACGGTCCCTGACGCATCGTCGTCTGCGCCGTTGTTGATCGTGTCGGTGCCTGGCACGGGCGGCCGCGCGCCGATGTGATCGAGGTGCGCGCTCAGGACGATGACCTGTTTCGACAGCACGGGATCGGTGCCGGTGATCCGGCCGACCGCGTTCCAGGTGTAGGTCGGGGCCGTCGGCGCGACGTCGGTGGTGAATCGAACGGCGGCACCATCGGGCGAGGCCGCGACGGCGGAGTGGGCGGCTTTGTCGAGATAGACGATCGAGGGCCGCGCCGCCGGTGCGGCCAACTTCACCGCGCGCGCGGCGATCGTGGGCATCGCGGCACCGCGCGCGGCCCATTGCCCGCGCACCTGCGGCGTCTCGGGCATCAGGATCAGGCTCGCCGCCGTCACCTGGGTCGGGTTGGTCCCCTCGGGAAGCAGGACGATCGCGCCGCTCGGCACGTCGGCGCCCGGGCCGTACTTCACTAGTGGACCGGCCGCGGATGGCGCCGTGAGCGCGGTCACGAGCATTTCCTTGCCGTGCGTGAAGGACGTGGCGCCGATAGTGAGCGTCGGCGCAGCCGAGGCCTGTGCGCCGGCCATTTCCACCTGCTGCACGAATCCGCCGGCGTCCCCCATCGGATCGAGACCCCAGACGCGAAATTGCGAAGCGACATACGTCGCCGCAATTTGTTCGTCACGCGTGCCGCTGCCGCGGCCGTTCAGGGCGTCGCTCGCGAGAAACTCCATGTGCGCGCGAATTGCGGTCTCGGCAATCGGGTTCGCTCCGGACGCCGCGGCCGGCGCCGGCGTTGCCGCGGTCGCCGGCGGCGGCGGGGCCGGGGGACGCGATACGGCCGTCGTGGCGCTGGTGGCGCCAGGCTGAGAGACGGTCGTGCTCGTCATCGAGCACCCGGCGGCCGAGGCGATCGCGGCCGAGGCAAAGACGGATGCGAGGACGCTCCCGGGCAACATCGACACAGAATACCCCCTCAGCTCTTCTCCGCGCCCTCCAGTTCTCCGCGCCCTCCAGCTCTTCTCCGTGTCCTCCAGCTCTTCGCCGTGTCCTCGCACTCTCCTCCGTGCACTCCATGAAGTACATTGCCGCGCGATGCCGGTCTGGGGCCGACGCCATGCTGCCGCGGTCTTGTTCACGCTCGCCTGCGCACCTGTCGCCGCGGCGCAGTCTGCTCCGCCGCCGCCGGCCGACGGCGGCGCGCAGTTGCTGCCGCGGGCGGATTTCCTGTTCTCGTGGGCGAGACTGATCGCCACCGATCGCCGATTCGAATGGGAAGGCCGCGTCGGCATCGATTTCGACATCGTCGATTACGGCACCGGACGCGTGAGCTTCCGCTCCGACTACAACGCCGTGGTGGGGCGCCAACGGCGGCGCTACGACCTCAACCAGGGCTACTATTTCTTCGAGGGGACCGCGTCCTATCGCCTCCACCACGGCGTCGAGCTTGCCGGCGTCATCTCACATGTGTCACGCCACATCGTGGACCGCGAGAACCAGCCGGCGATCTCCTGGAACGCGATCGGAATGCGCGCCCGGTACGCGCGCAGCCGGATCGACGGACACCTCGAGCTCACGCATGCGATGAAGCTCGCGTACGTGGATTACACGTGGATCGTCAACGCGGGGGTTCGCGGCAATCATCCGATCAGCCGGCGGACGTCGATCATCGGCAGGGCCTACGGCGAGGTGTTCGGCGTCAACCACCTCGTGCGGGACAGGCGCGTCTGCGGCGGCTTCGTCGAAGGCGGCCTCCGCATCAACGGGCGAAAGGCGGCGATCGAGCTGTTCGCCGGGTACGAGCGGCGGGTGGACGCGTATCCGACCGATCGCTACCGGGTCCGGATGTTCAACTTCGGATTCCGGGTTGTGAGTCGGTGACGTGAGGGTTCCGGCGGTGCCGGGGGTTCCCCCGGAACTACTTATCGCTGGTCCGGGGCCGATCGACGGGTTTCCCCGTGCGTGATTGGAACGTGTCCACCATGCGCGAGGCGTTGCTGTCTTCGAGCCTGAGGATGGTGAACCCGGTGCTGGTCTGAATCACGAGCCAGTGCCGTGACTGCCGCAGGAAGGAACCGACGTCGAGTCCCTCCGGCGGAGACGGCAGTGCGGTGTCCCATTTCGGATCGCGCGCCTTGACGTAGGTGGCCTTGGCAATGGCGTCGTACGGCAGCGCGCCCATCGCCTCGCCGCCGTTCTTGGGCAGGACGGTGATCTGGCCGTTCGCAAAGTTGATGAGCACGTCACGATCGTTCGCGCGGTTCCCGCTCACCACATAGAGCTTCACGCTCGTGAACGCGACGAGCGGATCATTGGCCGGCACCGGCGTGACGGGCGGCGTCCCGGGCGGCGGCACCGCGCCGGGCCCTTTTGCTCCGCGCCCGTTGGGGACGCCGGGCACGACGGGCGTTGCGCCGGCTGGTGTCGTGCCGGCCGGTGTCGTGGGGGAGGGAGCGCCACCCGGGATCGCGCCGGCAGCTGGCGTCGCCGTCTTGCCGCCCCCTGGCGGCGGGACGGCACCTGGAGCGCCCGGAGCGATCGCCGCGCCGCCGGCCGCTGCGCCCGGCGCGCCGGGGGTCGGCGGCGCGAGCGGCTCTGGCGTCACCGGTGTGGGCGGTGGCACGGCGGTCGGATCGATCGTCGCCGTCCCGCCCGGCGCCGGTTCTGCGGGCGCCGCCGGCGGCGTTTCGGTTGCACGCGAATGGCGCGATCGGTACCAGTAGGCGCCGCCACCAACCAGGCCGAGGATCACCAGCGCGATCGCGCCGAGCGCGATCGCATCAGACTTGGTTTTCGTGTCTTTCTTGACGGTCGCCGCGGCCGGCTTCGGTGCCGCCGCGGCCGGAGTCGACACCGGGACAGGGCTGGTCGCCGGCATGCCGGCGGGCATGGTCATCAGTTCCGGCCCGGCCGGAACGGCGCCGCCGGCTGTGCCGGTCTCCGACGCGGGGTGCGCACTGGACGCCGCCGGTCCGGCGATGACGCCGGCGGGCAACGATCCCGTGCCCGGTCCGCGCATCGACAGCGATCCGGTCGGCATCGGCCGGCCCGGCGTGGCCAGAATCTCGGTCTGCGAATTCGACGTCGCGCCGTAGACCGTCGTAAACGGCAATCCCGCCAGACAGCGCGCGAACGCCTCGTGGAACTCGGCGGCCGACTGGAAGCGTTCTTCGGATTTTTTCGAGAGCGAGCGCGCGATGATCGGCTCCACCCAGGGTGGCAGATCCGGACGCACCATGCCGGCCGGTGTCGGCGGATCGTTCACCTGCGATTGTGCCATCGCGAAGGGCGTCTCACCCTTGAACGGCAGTTTCGCGGTGGTCAGGCGGTAGAACACGACGCCCATCGAGTACAAATCCGCACGCGCGTCGATTTCGTCGCCGCGGACCTGCTCGGGCGCCATGTAGGCCGGCGTGCCCATCATGAAGCCCGCGTTGGTGAGGTGTTCGGTGCCCGCGACACGCGCGATCCCGAAGTCCATGATTTTCACCGCGCCCGTCTCGGTGATCATCATGTTGGCCGGCTTCAGGTCGCGGTGCACGACGCCCATCGAGTGCGCGTGCGCGAGCGCCGCGAGCGCCTGCATGCAGAGCTCGGCCGACCGCTGCGGCGAGAGCGGACCCATCCGGTCCACCATGTGTTCGAGCGTCTCGCCGCGCACGAACTCCATGACCATGAGCCACTGCCCTTCGTACTGGAAGAGCTCGTAGATGGTCGCGATGCCCGGGTGACTCAGCCGCGCGACGGTGATCGCCTCGGCGCGGAACCGCTTGGCGACTTCCGGATCGTTGAGCTCGGCGTTGAGGACTTTGATCGCGACCTCGCGGTGCAGCGTCTCGTCCATGGCCCGGTAGACGGTCCCCATGCCGCCGCGGCCAATGCGGTCCAGGACCCGATACTTGCCGATGTTCTGACCGACCATCTCTGTCATTCTCGCAGAACGCGCGAACTGGGTACTCTAGGGCCGGTCCATGGGCCTGTCAACGTCAAGGACCTCGGTGTCTTCTAGCCCTCGACAGCGTAGAAGTCGAGAGGGCTGGCGCGCCCGCGCAGGGGGCGCGAGCCGAGCGGGCGCACCTTGACGTGGTTCTTGATGCGCTCGTAGGTGGCGCCCGAGATGACGATTTCGCCGGGGCCGGCCACCTCGTCCTCGATGCGCGACGCGATGTTCACCACGTCGCCGAGCACGGTGAACTCGCGCCGCTTGGGCGATCCGATGTCCCCGGTGAGCGCGATGCCCGAGTTGATCGCGATCCGCATCGACAGCTTCTGGCTGATCTGGAGGTTGAGGTCGGCCAGCGCGCGCCGCATCTCGAGCGCCGCTTCGACCGCCTTGAGCGCGTGATCGGTCTGCTCGAAGGGCGCGCCGAACACCGCGAGCAGCGCGTCCCCGAGAAACTTGTCGAGCGTGCCTTCGTGCTCGAAGACCACGTCGGTCATCCGCGTGAGGAACGTGTTCAGGAGCTTCGCCGCTTCGACCGGCGTCATCGGCTCGACCATGGTGGTGAACCCGACGAGATCGCAGAACATCACGGTGACGTCCCGTTCCTGGGCCGTGGGTCCCGAGTCCTCGCCGTGGCCGTGGATGATCCGGCTGACGACGGCCGGCGAATGGTAGCGCTGCAGCCGCTCGCGGCGCTTGGTCTCCTCGAGCAGTTGCGCCGAGAGCCGCGACTGCTCGATCGCGATCGCCGCGGCATTCGTGAGCGCCGTCAGCGCATCGAGGTCGCCGGCCTTGAACGCGCCGCGCCGCGGGCTGTCCACGTAGAGCACGCCGACGACTTCATCGTGGCTCCAGAGCGGCGCGCACATGAACGACCGGATGCTGAATCGCAGGAAGCTGTCGGTGATGCCGAGCCCCGGATCGCTGGTCGCGTCGGCGGCGAGAATCGCGACACGTTCGCGCATCACGCGCCGGACCACCATGCGGCTGAGCGTCGCGTTGGCGGGAACCGTTCCGTCGCGCTGCCGCATGACGCGCGCCGACAGCGCCTCCTCTTCGGAGTCGCGCAGCATCAGAAACGCGCGCTCCGCCGGCACGGCCTCGAACGCGACGTCGACGACGCGCTTCAGGATGTCGGGCAGCGTCTGGCTGCTCACCAGCGTGCGGCCGACGTCGGCGAGCATCCTGATGAGGTGAGCGTCGGCGCCGGCGGCGGTGGTCCCAGGCTGCGCGACGGGCCCGACCGGTTGGATGATCGTCCCCGGCCCCTCGGCGATGTCGTGCCCTTCGGTGAGCAGTTCCTGCTCGGTGATGCGCTGCTCGAGCGTCATCGTGACTTCGCCGAGCTTGAGGACATCGGCGGGATTGACGATCGTCTCGTCCTGCGTCGGCAGCAGCCGCGTCCCGTTCAGCAGCGTGCCGAACCGGCTGCCGGCATCCTGCACGAAGCAGCGGCCGTCCGCGACGCGGATCGTCGCGTGCCGGCGCGAGACGCTCGGGTCGTTGAGCACGAGATCGCACGTCGGGAGGCGTCCGACGACCGCCACGCCCGCCTTGATCTGGTAGATCTTCTCGACGCCCAGTTCTTCGTAGCGGAGCAGCAGCATGCCGCGATGATCTTAGTGGCAAACGCTACCGGGCGGGTTGCACGACCTTTCGCCCGGTCCGCGCCTCGATCGTATCCACCACGCTCTTCCAGTTCGCCTCCTCGAGCCGCAGCAGGACGTAGCCGGTCGCCGCCTGCATGACCAGCCAGTGCTTCGCCGATCGAAACATGCCGCCGGGAACGTCGAGATTGAGGGGCGGGCCCGGCTGCAGCGACTCATCCCACTTCGGATCGCGGGCCCTGACGTACGTAATCACCAGCAAATCGGGGTACTGAAACGAGAGGATGGGGGATCCGCTCTGCGTCACGACGGAAAGCTGGCCGCCGCCGAAGTAGAGCAACACGTCGCGTTCGGTGCCGCTCCGGCCGCTCACGACCAACTGTTTGATGTTGTCGAGTCGCAGAACGGTGTCGGTAGGCGCGCCGCGCCCGCGCGATCCGGTGCGCCCGGGCCCCGTCGGCGGCGCTCCCACTGGCACAGCGCCCGTTGGCGCAGTACCGGCAGGCACGACACCCGTCGGTGCGGTCCCCGGTGAAGCGCCGCCCGGGGGTGCGGTCCCCGGTGGCGCGCCGCCCGGCGGGACTGTCCCTGGTGGCGCAGCACTCACGCCGGATCCAGTCGGTGGAGGCGCTCCGGGCGGTCCCGTCGCGCTCGCTCCTGACTTCGTGCCGGCTGGCGGCGTGCCCGCTGATTTCGAACCGGCGAGCGGATCGGGCGTCTGAGCTTCAGGTGACACGGTGGTGGGGGCGGCGCCCGGCGCACCCGCCGGCGGCGGCGCGGGCTCCGTGCGCGTGGCGCTCGACGGCGAGGTCGCCGACGGCGCGGCCGGCCGCATCGATCGGATGACCCAGATGCCGGCGACGACGACAACGATCACGACGGCGGCTGCAATGCCGATCAAAGCTGGCGCGCCAAGGCCCGCTTTCGCTTTCGGCATCGGAAGCGATCCGGCGGCCGCCACGCTCCTCGGTGAAGAGCCGATCTGCGTCGTGACGGCAGGTACAGCAGCCACCGGGCCAAGGGTCTCGCTCTCGGCCGCGGACGGCACTGAGACGGGACCGCTCGAAGTCTTTGCCGCATTTGAGGGAGGCGCCCCCGGTCCGCTCACGCCGCCCGCGCCGGCCGGAGGGGCTTCAGTCCTGGCTGTCGTGGCGGTCTTGCCCGTCGCGACGGGAGCGGCACTGGGCGCGCCGGCTGTCCCGGCCCGTGCGGCGGCGGTCGCAGGCGGCGCGGCGGCGGTCGCAGGCGGCGCGGCGGTGGTCGCAGGCGGCGCGGCGGTGGTCGCAGGCGGCGCGGCGGTCGAGCTGGCCGCGACAGTCGCATCGGCCTTCGGCGCGCCAGGCGCACGCATCGAGCCGGAGAGAATCGTCAAGGCGTCCGATCCGGTGCCGCCGCTGTTCGTGGCCGGCGGCGGGACGTGAGCGGCCGGCGGTGACGTTCCGGCGCCAGTCGCCGGTTTTCCCACCATCGTCTGCGCCACATCGTCGGAGGAGGGCGGCTTCGGCACGACCGGCACGGTGCCGGCCACGATCAACATCGATGTCGCCACCAGTTCGGGCGGTGTGGTGACGGGAGGCGCGACAGTCACGGGCAGCCCGGAGAGGCCGCGCCGCAACGCCTCCCGCATCTCGTCGGCAGTTTGATAGCGCCGGTCGAGGTCGCGTTCGAGCGCGTGCTCGGTGATTTGAGCGAGCCAATCCGGCACGTCCGCACGCATCGTCCGGATCGGCGTCGGCAGATCCGTGATGCGCGACTGCGCCATGGCCATCGGCGTGTCGCCTTTGAACGGCAGCTTGGCGGTCGAGAGGAAATACAGCACCACGCCGGCGGCATACAAATCTGTGCGGCTGTCGATCTCTCCGCCTTTCACCTGCTCCGGCGCCATGTAGGCCGGCGTGCCCATCATGAAACCCGCGCTCGTGAGGTGTTCGGTGCCGGCGACCCTGGCGATGCCGAAGTCCATGATCTTGGTCGTGCCCATCTCGGAACACATGATGTTCGCGGGCTTCAGATCGCGGTGGACAACGCCCATGCTGTGAGCGTGGGAGAGCGCCGAGAGCACCTGCACGGACAGTTCGGCGGCACGGGCGGCCGAGAGCGGCCCGGCCCGAGCCACCAGGGCTTCGAGGGTCTCGCCGCGCACGAACTCGATGACCATGAGCCATTGGCCTTCGTGTTGGACGAGCTCGTAGATCATCGCGATGCCCGGATGATTCAGGCGGGCGATCGCGACGGCTTCGGCCCGAAAGCGGCGGCCGACGCCAGGGTCGTTCAGTTCAGTATTGAGGACTTTGATCGCGACTTCGCGGTGCAGCGTCTCGTCAACGGCACGATAGACCGTGCCCATCCCGCCACGCCCGAGGCGATCGACGATTCGATACTTGCCGACAGTCTGACCAACCATGCCTGCTGCTGGGGATCGCGGTGCGCGACGAGCGTACCGTACGTCGGGACCCGGAGGCGTCGGGCCGCCGGGAGCATCGAAGTCTAGCAGTTTGCCAAAAACGCGGGCAACCGCCGTGTCTGCCGGCGTTCAGCGCGGACGGGCGGTCTTCTCGAGGGGTAGATCCTCGCGATCGCCCCACTCCTTCCACGATCCTGTGTAGTTTCTGACGTTGGGAAACCCGGCCAGCTTGAGGGCGACGTACGAGTGGGCGGCGCGGTAGCCGCCCTGACAATAGGTCACGACCTCGCGATCGGGCGTGATGCCCAGGGCGCCGTACATCGCCTTGAGCTCGTCCGGCGTCTTGTAGCGGCCGTCGGCGGCCAGATTCTGCGTCCATTCGAGGTGCACGGCGCCGGGGACGGCGCCGCCGCGTTTGGCGCGGACCGCTTCGGCGTAGTACTCGGCGTCGCTTCGCGTGTCTACGATGGCCGTTGCCGGCTGCCCGAGCCGATCGAGCACCTGGCGCCAGGTCGCGAGACGTGACGGATCGGGCGTGCCGTGCCACGTGCTCGGCTCGGGCGCGGTGACCTCGGTCGTCACAGGCAGCCCGGCAGCCACCCACGCGCGGAAGCCGCCATCGAGGATGTGCGCGCTCGGATGGCCGAGATAGTCGAGAAACCAGAAGCCGCGCGCCGCGCGCATGCCGGAGTCTTCTTCGTAGACGACGACGGGGCGCTCGGGCGTCACGCCGCGCAGCGAAAACAGGTGGCCGATCATCCACATGAAGGCGCGCAGCGGCGCCTCACTGGTGTCGATCAGGCTCAGGCCCCAGAGGTCGAGGTGCCGCGCGCCCGGAATGTGGCCAGTGGCAAACTGCTCGACTGGCCGCACGTCAATCACGATCGGCGGCGACGCCATCGCCGCCAACCGCGCCGGCGTCAGAAGCAGGTCGTTTTGCACAGGTTGGGGGACGGGCCTGTTTTCCACAGTTTCATTGTATTTGGGGACAGGCCTCGTGCACGCCCTGAGGCCCGCCGGCGCGCCCGGCGGGGCCGCGGGCGCCCTGAGGCCTGTCCCCAAAACAGTGAAAACTGTGGAAAACAGGCCCGTCCCCCAACCTGTGCAAAACAAGCCCGTCGCCAACGGCCTGACGTCATGACTCGCGCGTCGCGCAGCAGGACTAGAGCGCGTAGCGCAACAGAAAGACGACGGCGAAGAAGTAGACCAGCCAGTGAACCTCGCGGCCGCGGCCGGTGGCCAGTTTGAGCAGCGCGTGGGAGATGAAGCCGAATGCGATGCCGTCGGTAATGCTCACCGCAAGCGGCATCGTAATCATCGTCAGAAATGCCGGAATGGCCTCGGTGTGATCGTCCCAGCGAATTTGGCGGACGCTGTCGGCCATCAGCGCGCCGACCAGCACCAGCGCCGGCGCGACGCTCGGATACAGCACCGGACCGACACCGGCCGCATAGCCGCCGCCGATCATCCGGACCAACGGATGAAAGAACAGGGCCAGCAGGAACAGCAGCGCCGTCACGACACTCGCGAGTCCGGTGCGGCCGCCGGCGGCAACCCCGGTCGAGCTTTCGACATACGCCGTCACCGTGGACGTGCCCAGCCCGGCGCCGACGACGGTCCCGATCGCATCGGCGAGCAAGGCCGGCCGCGCACGCGGGAACGTCCCGTTCCGCACGAGGCCGATCCGGTTCGCGATGCCAATCAGCGTGCCGACCGAATCGAAGAGCGCGAGAAAAAAGAACACGAACACGACGTCGATGAGTCCCGGCGAGAGCGCGCCCTTGATGTCGAGCTTCAAGAACGTCGGCGCGATCGACGGCGGCATCGCGACGACGCCGCCGAACGCCGTGAGGTGCAGCGCCAGCGCCGCTCCGGTCGAGACGAGCATGCCGATGAGGAGCGCGCCCGTGACACGCCGCGCCGTCAGGACCGCCATGAGCGCCAGCGTCGCGAGGGCGAGGGCGACGGGCGGCGAGGTCAGCGAACCGAGCGTCACCAGCGTCCCGGGCGAATCGACGACGACGCCGCTCCACTCGAGGCCGATGAGGGCGATCAGCAGGCCGATCCCGGCGCCAATCGCGTGTTTGAGCGAATCGGGCACGGCGACGATCACGCGTTCGCGCAGACCAATCCCCGCGGTGAGGATGAACACGGTGCCGGCGATCGCGACCGCGCCAAGCGCCACGGGCCACGGCGTGCCGCGCGCGGCCACCACCGTGAACGCGAAGAAGAAATTGTGCCCCATCGCCGGCGCGACGCCGATGGGATAGTTGGCGAGGAACGCCATCAGCAGCGTCGCCAGGGCCGACGCGAGACACGTGGCGGTGAGCACGGCCCCGTGGTCCATGCCGGCCTGCTGCAAGACGGCCGGCTGCACGAAGATGATGTAGGACATCGTCAGGAACGTGGTCACGCCGGCGAGCAGTTCGGTGCGGATGGTCGTTCCCGACGCGGTCAGATTGAACAGCCGGTCCAGCACGGTGCCGGAAGAATACCGCGTCGAACCGGCCGGAATCGCACGGCGTGTGCCGCGGCTTGACCGGCCGGCCTTTGTCGTGCAAAGTTGGAGGGCCCGTGACCGACGTTTCGAGAGCGCTGGCGCAGATCGCGGCGATTCACGACCAGCTCGCGAAGGCTGAAATCTATCGCGGCTGGCGATCGCTGCCGGTCGCCTGCTCGGGCCTCATCGGGATCGGCGCGGCGGCGTGGCAGTCCGCGTTCATGCGGCCACTCGAGCCGCTTACGTTTGCCGTGTACTGGATGGCGGTGGCGATCGCCGCGTTGTTTGTCGGCTGCGCGGAAATCGTCTGGCACTACGTCCGCCACGCCGGCGAGACGGATCGCCGCCGATCGCGCCGGGTGATCGCGCAGTTTTTGCCGGCACTCATCGCCGGCGTCATCGTCTCGGCGGCGCTGGTGCGGTTGAGTCCGACACTCGTCGTGCTGCTGCCGGGCTTGTGGTCGCTGCTGTTTGGCGTCGGGATCTTCGCCACGCGGCCGTACGTGCTGTCGGCGAGCGTCTGGGTGGCCGTGTACTACTGGGCGGCGGGCCTGACGCTGCTCTGGGTGGCGGGCGGCGTGGACACGCTGTCGCCGTGGAGCGTGGGGGGAACGTTCGGTGCGGGCCAGTTGCTCGCGGCCGTGGTCCTGTACTGGAATCTCGAACGGAGACAGACGAATGACACGCAAGAAGCGTGAAGCAGCCGGCGGCGAATCGGGACGGTTCGCCTACGACGGGCTCGACCGGGCCCTGCACGAGAAGGCGCGACTCGGCATCCTGACCTCGCTCGTGACGCACCCGGACGGCCTCAAGTTCGGCGAGCTGCGCCAGCTGTGCTCGCTCACCGACGGCAACCTCAGCCGTCACCTCGACGTGTTGCGCGAAGCCAGCCTGGTCGAAGTCTGGAAAGGATTCGAAGGGCGCCGGCCGCAGACGCTCGTGCGTCTGACGCCGGACGGCCGACGCCGCTTCGTCGGGTACCTCGAGGAGCTCGAGCGCGTCGTGCGCGATGCGCTGCCGAAAGCCGAAAGCCCGCCCGTGCGCGCGAAGCAACTGCCGCCGGGCTGGCAACCCGCATGAAAATCGATCGATCGAACTATCGATCAATCGATCGATCAATTCACTGAATCGTCACGTAGCGCCAGAGGCGCGCGAGCTCACCGGGATTCTGCGTCAGGTACTTTCCGATTTCCTTGTCGAACTGGGCCTTGCTCGTCCAGGGCCGATACTCCTTGAACTCACGCAGCATGCGCGGCGTCATGCCGGGAATCGTCATGATGTCCTCGTCGCTGGCGGTGTTCAGGTTGATCGGGATGAACACGTACATGCGCAGCCGGTCGAGCTCGCCGGGGTTCTGCTTGACGTACTTGCCGATCTCTTTGTCGAACTGCGCCCAGCTCTTCCATGGACGGTACTCAGCGAACTCGATGGTCATCCGCTTGGCGATGCGGGGGATCAGCAGGATTTCCGGTCCGGTCGCCGTGTTGAGATTCAGGTGAATGAAGGCTTTGTCGTAAATCGCTGTCGCCTGCTCCTGTGTCAGACCCTGACTCAAGAGAAACGCATTGGCGTCAACGATGCTGGCGAAGGGTCGTTTGCCGACGAATGCCTTGGCGATGGCCGGCGTCATGTTCGGGAGGGAGCTGAGCTCCTTCTCCGACATGGCGTTGAGATCCATGATGCCCTTGCCGACCTGAGCATGAACTGTCGCACTCAGGACAACAGCGACGGCAAATCCGGTGAGTATGGCGAGCAGCCTGCTGGTTTTCATATCACGCTCCAGACGAAGTGGCCGAAGTCCGGTCCCGCTCGGCGAGCACCGGATGGCGGAAGCAGTAAAGCCAACCGAGTAAGCCCAATTGTGCCATGGCGCCAGGGGCGAGTGCCGGGGGCGCCTTCGCGTGCATCACTTTCTTGAAGAGCGACCAGCTGCTCTGCGTGGCGTCCATGTCGAGCTGGAACTCGAGATTGGCCTGGTAGTGGAGGAAGACTCCGAGCGCACCCGTGACGATGAACATGAGCATGGTCACGCGCAGCGCGCGCACGGTGGCCGGTCCGCGGTCGATTGCGTGCCAGGCGATCACGATCAAGGCCACGCCGATCATGACGAAAGGCACCAGCATCCACGACGACTCGTAGTGTTCGAGCAGCAGCAGGTCGGCGGCGGTCGCGAGCAAGGCGATGACGAGCAGGACGAGGAGCAGGCGGCGAATCAGGTCGGCGGTGGCCGCCGGACGTACATGCGTTGGCACGTTCATAACGTATCGCGACCTCGATCTTCGTGCAGCTTCTGCAGATGGGCTTCGACGGTCGCGCGTGCCGCGGGCCTCAGCGGCGGCGCAAGGTCGGGATAAATCCGCGCGACGATCTGGTCGGGATCCGTCAGGCCGTCGTCAAGACAGGCGATGACCTGCTGTTCGCGCAGCCGCCGGTGTTCCAGGTACTCACGGATGAGATCCACCGGCCGGTCGATGATCGGCCCGTGCCCGGGATAGATGCGGGCTGGCGAAAGAGACGCCAGGCGTTCGAGCGACGCAAGGTAGTCGCGCAGACTGCCGCCGCGGCCGGCCGGAATCATCACGGTGGTGCCGCGAATGACCATGTCGCCGGCGAAGAGATCGCCGGCCGTCGGATTCCAGAAGCAGACGTGATCGGGCGCGTGTCCGGGCGTGTGCAGCGCAGTCAGCTCGGCGTCGCCGGCGCGCACGCGTTCGCCGTCGGAAAGCGGCGACAGGGCGCCGGGCTCGCCGGCAAGCGGCCATTTGGCCGCGACACACGCGGGCCAGCGCGCGAGGAGCGCGGGCACGCCGCTCGCGTGATCGGCGTGCCCGTGCGTGACCAGCACACGGGCGAGCGGGCGTCCGCCGAGCGCCCGCGCCACCGCGTCGACGTGAGCGGGATCGCCAACGCCCGCATCGATCAGCGTCGGCGCCTGTCCGTCGAGGAGCCAGGTGTTGTTGCCCTGACCGGTCAGCGGACTGGGATTATTCGCCTCAATCAGCAGAGCCACGGCGCGGCGGGGGACGTTTTCCACAGTTGGGGGACGGGCCTGTTTTCCACAGTTTCGGCGGTGTCGGGGACAGGCCTCGATCCGGTCTCGAGGCCTGTCCCCGAAACGGCCGAAACTGTGGAAAACAGGCCCGTCCCCTAAAAACTGTATCGCAGCCGGGCGAAGAGAAAATCGCGGCCGTGAAAGCGGCTCAACGTGTTGTCGCCCGTGCCGAGAAACGCGCCGGCTGACGCCTCGAGGGCGACGTTGTCGCGCGCCGTCCAGATCAGCAGACCGCGGACGAACCCCGACCCGTCGCCGGGACTGACCACCGCGAACGCGCGCGCCAGATACCGGTCGCGCGCGAACGTCCGATCGATCGACCCGACCAGGCTGACGTCGGTACGCGCGACGCCGGGATCCTCCGCGGACCACTCGCGGCGCACCAGCACCGATCCGAACACGCGGTAGTCGCCGCTCCGCCGATCGAATCCGACGCCGCCGTCGAGCGCCCTGCCGTCCACCGGGCCGGACCGCGTGACGCCGGCGAACTGCTTTTCGACAAACGCCGCGAGCTCACCGCGAATCGCCCACTCCCCCGCGACCGCTTCGAAGTCCCCCGAGATCATCGTGAACCGCGGAAAGCGCTCGACCAGCCGGCCGACGATCGCGGGAACCGCCGTTCCGGCGGCGGGCAGGACTGGCGCTGAAAACGCTGGTTCGAACGTGACGATCCCGAACCCGTCGAAGCCGCGATACACCGCGCCGGCGACGTCCATGCGACCGACCGTCGCCGCCACGCGGCCGCCGCCGGAGAGGTTCGCCCAAGTGACCGGCGGCGTGATCCGCTCGACGTCCGGCGTCGCGACGGACAGCGTGGCGGGCAGGACGACGTCGCGCAGGAGATTGAACGGCGACGTCGGCTCGTCGAGCGCGTCGAAGGTCCCGCGGCGGAACACCGGGACGACCACGCCTTCGAGGGTCAGTCGCTCCGAGGGCATGAGTCGACCGCGCAGA
>Ga0111538_10000246_pt1 | contig 67966 bp, 76 predicted proteins | sample SoiMethybrSBSTD1_FD_79669 | JGI IMG/M metagenome (GOLD analysis project Ga0111538, IMG submission 79669) | Bulk soil microbial communities from a Populus tree surrounding site in Tennessee, USA - Soil MetaG P. TD hybrid SBSTD1 (version 2)... | ecosystem: Environmental > Terrestrial > Soil >...
CCAACAGGTCTTGACCCGTTGGAGCAACGGCCATGGAGCGGTACTACCCTTCTCGCATTCTCTCATCCCGGCGGCAGTTTCTCGGAGGGGCCGGGGCTGCCACCCTGGCGCTGGCCTCAGCGCCCGCGCTGGCTGACACGATGATCAAACTTCCCCTGCCGGGTGGCCCAGACGAGCGGCCGATTACAACGGCCTTTCCCGAGAAGGGGGCGCTCATTCTCCAACGCACGCGCCCACCTATGCTCGAAACGCCCTTCGACGTGTTCGATCAATCGGTCTTCACGCCGAACGACCGGTTCTTCGTGCGCTGGCATTGGGCGGTTATCCCGACCGAAGTCAATGTCGATACCTTCCGGCTGGCGGTGCACGGGCATGTCAATCAGACTTTGTCGCTGTCGCTCAATGACATCCTCGCCTTCCCGCAGGTGGAGCTGGTTGCTGTCAATCAGTGCTCAGGCAACTCGCGCGGCTACTTCCAGCCGCGTGTCCCCGGTGGGGAATGGTCGCATGGCGCCATGGGAAACGCGCGCTGGACCGGGGTCCGTCTGAAGGACGTGCTCGACCGCGCGGGTGTGAAGGCCGGCACCGTCCAGGTTCGCTTCACCGGCATGGACGAGCCGGTCGTCGCGGAAGCTCCGGATTTCATGAAGTCGCTCGCTATCGATCATGCCCGGGACGGCGAGGTCATGCTCGCTTATGCGATGAACGGGGAGCAGCTTCCGCTGCTCAACGGCTTCCCCCTCCGCCTCATCGTGCCGGGCTGGTACTCCACCTACTGGGTCAAGATGCTCAACGACATCGAGGTGCTGGACCAGCCGGATACGAACTATTGGATGAAGACCGCCTACACGATTCCCGACACGCCGCATGCAAGCATTAAGCCCGGGGAGACCGGCTTCAAGTCGGTGCCGATCAGCCGCATGGTCCCGCGGTCCTTCATGACGAACATCAAGGCGGGCGACACGCTGCGGGCCAGCGCCCCGACGCTGGCGCGCGGCATCGCGTTCGGCGGCGATGCCGGCGTATCGCGGGTTGATTTCTCCAGCGATGGCGGCAAGAGCTGGCAGCCGGCGCAGCTTGGCAAGGACGAAGGCAAGTACAGCTTTCGCCAATGGCAGATCTCCTTCACCCCGCCGGCCGCGGGAGGGCAGGTGCTGATGGCCCGCTGCACCAGCAGCAGCGGCGAGACCCAACCCGACATGCCCAATTGGAACCCGGCCGGGTTCATGCGCAACGTCATCGAGCAGACCGCCATCGTGGTCGCCTGAGGAGGAAAGCATGTTGCACAGGATGCTGTTGACGGCACTCGTTGCGGGCATCGCCCTTGCACCGTTCTACGCTGAGGCTGAGGGAAAATTGGCGTTGAAGTCCGTCAATGTCGATCTGCCCGACGACAACAGCATGTTCCCGGACGGGCCGGGCGCGGATGCGGCCAACAACAACTGCCTCGCCTGCCACTCCGCCAGCATGGTGCTCAATCAGCCGGCACTGTCGAAGGCGCAATGGCAGGCCGAGGTCAACAAGATGCGCACGACCTACAAGGCACCGGTCGATGCCAAGGACGTCGATGAAATCGTCGCCTATCTCGTCACCATCAGAGGCGTGAATTAGGCCGAACCCGACCAATCAATTTCGATCACCTCAATCACCCAGGAGTCCGCTGATGCAGTCCCTCACCAGAATCCGCGCTGCGGGCTACTCGATCATGCTGGCCTCCGCCGCGGCGCTGGCTTTTGGATATGCCGCCCCCGCAACCGCCGCTACGCCGGTAAAAGGAGACTATTTCCATACCGGGGCCGGCGCGCGATATCTGGAGCGAGCCAAGGGCGACATCATCACCGTGCCCTTGCGCGGCAACATCAATGTCCTGATGGGATCCGGGGGGAATATCGTGGTTCTGTCGGGAAGCGAGGGCAAGTTCCTCGTCGATGCGGGCATCAAGCCGTCGAAAGACAAATTGCAGACGGCTCTCAATAAGATCGGCCCGTCACCGTTGAAATACGTCGTAAACACCCATTGGCACTGGGATCATACCGACGGAAACGAGTGGATGCATGCAGCCGGCGCCACGATCATTGCGCACAGAAATACGCTGAAGCATCTGTCCGAGACCACTCACGTCGATGATTGGAATTGGACGTTCGCTCCCGTTCCAGCCGGCGCGCGCCCGACGATCATCGTGGACAATGAGAAGGACTTCACCTTTGCGGGCGACTCCATAAAGGTGGAGCATTTCGGCCCCGGCCACACCGACGGCGATGTGTTGGTGTATTTCGAGAAGGCCGATGTGATGGCCCTCGGCGACACGTTCTGGAACGGAAACTATCCGTTCATCGACAACGAAGACGGCGGCAGCGTCAATTCGGCCATCGCCTGGGCCAACAAGGCTATCGAACGGACCACGGACAAGACAATCCTGGTTCCTGGTCATGGGTCGGTCGGCAACCGGGCTCAATTGATTGAATTTCGCGATATGCTGGTCACGGTGCGCGATAAGGTCGCCGCACTGAAGTCGCAGGGCAAATCCCTCGAAGACGTCATAGCGGCGAAGCCGACCGCCGCCTTCGACGATAAATGGGGAAGATTTGTGATCGATTCGAAATTCTTCACAAAGCTTGTGTACGACGGACTGTAGACAGCATAGCCGCGCCTGCGCGGCTGCGATGGAGTGACACATGTCTGAAGGCTTGGTCGTCGTCGTTTCCTCCCGCCCGTTCGAGGACACGCTGAATGCGCTGGTCGCCAGCGTGAAGCACAGGCAGGCCGAGGTGTTCGGCACGGTCGACCACGCCGCCAATGCGCAAGGGGCAGGGCTTACGCTTGGCCGCACGACGGTGGTGACGTTCGGCGGGGCCAAGGCTGGCACGCCTCTGATGCAGGCGCACCAGACGCTGGGCCTCGACCTGCCTTTGCGCGCCTTGGTCTATGAGACCGCCGAAGGCCAGGTCCGCATCGCTTATCGCGAACCCCGCGACATCCTGGCGGGACAGGGCGTGGCGCCGGACGCCTTTCCTTCGGTGGGCGGCATGTCGGCCATGCTGGCGGCGGTCTCGGCCGAGGCCGCCGGGGGTCAACCCGAATAGGCGCAGAGCGCCCAGGCGGCCTGATCTCTATCCTTAGGATTCGATCACGCCGGTCACCACGCCGGCGAACTTGCCCGCGGCCTCGGCGACGAACCATGCCGCCAGCTCCTCGCACAGCTTGTCGAAATAGGTCGGCGTCGGGCCGGAGCCGGGCAGGCGCGTGTCATGCTTCGCGCGCTCATGCTCCTGCAGGCCGACGTGCGCCTTGATGACCGCCGGGACGATCGGCCTCGATATATGGGCGAATGACGAAATCCATGCGGATGTCGGACCATGGCGACCGGTGCGCTGTCAAAGCGCCGGCCGTGTGATAAGGGAGAGCGCGACCGCAATGACCGTCGCCAGAATGAACCGGATCAAGAGTCTCCTCATTGGCTGCACATTATATTTTCCATAATAACTCTTATGCGAATGGCAGACTGGGAAACGAAGGCTTATCAGATGCTTGAATCCAGCCACTCCGAACGCACTTCCACTGCCTTTTCGAAGCTTCTGGCCATCATGGCGAAGCTGCGGAACCCTGATGGCGGCTGTCCCTGGGACCTTGAGCAGAGCTTCCGCACCATCGTCCCGCATACGATCGAAGAGGCCTACGAGGTGGCGGACGCGATCGAGCAGGACGACATGGAGAGCCTCAAGGGCGAGCTGGGCGACCTGCTCTTCCAGACCGTGTTCTACGCCCAGATGGCGCGCGAGGCCGGCACCTTTGCGATGGCGGACGTGATCGAGGCGCTGAACGCCAAGATGGTGAAGCGCCATCCGCACGTCTTTGGCGATCTGGAGATTGCCGATGCGGCCGAGCAGACCCACGCCTGGGAGCGCCAGAAGGCCGAGGAGCGCGCCGCTGCCGCGGCCGGCCGGGGCGAGAAGCCGAGCGCCCTGGATGGCGTGACGGGCGGCCTGCCTGCCCTGACCCGCGCCGGCAAGCTGCAGAACCGCGCCGCCCGGGTCGGGTTCGAATGGCCGGAGCCCGCTCAGGTGCTGGACAAGATCGCCGAGGAAACCGCGGAGATTCGCACGGCGCTCGAGGAAAAGGCGTCAAAGGATTCAATCGCCGAGGAAATCGGCGATCTGCTGTTCGCGATCGTCAACCTGGCGCGGCATCTGGAGATCGACAGCGAGACCGCGCTGCGCGCCGCCAACCGCAAATTCGAGCGCCGCTTCCGCCGGATCGAGGAACTGCTGGCCGCGCAAGGAAAAGAACCGGCCGGCAGCACGCTGCACGAGATGGAGGCGGCCTGGATCCAGGCGAAGCGCGAGGAGCCGCGAGGCTGACGCCACGCGGACGGCGCATTTTGTGCGGCGCTGTTTGGCTATAGACTGGCAAACGCACGAGCCCGCTGCTGGAGGCGCCCATGCCCATCATCGCCAACACGGACGCACAGGAGATTCCCTGGCGCCCCGGCTATCGCAACTTTGTGCTGGCTGGCCGCGATCAGGGCCTCGCCTGCATCGCCGGCTACAGCGTGCTCGAGCCCGGCGCCGGAGCGCCGCTGCACGCGCACGATAATGTCGACGAGATATTCATCCTGCTCGAAGGCACGCTCGACTTTCGGCTTGGCGATCAGCGTTGCCTGGTTCATGCGAATCACACGATCGCCATCCCTGCCGGCGTCCCGCATGGCTTCACCGCGGTTGGACCGGGGCCGGTGCGCATGTTCACCTTCATGCCGCGCACTGGCGCGATCGCCGAGGCGACGGTTTACTTCGAAGGCGGCCCGCCCCCAGGAGCGGCGCAGCACTAAACCTGACAACACGGTGACCAGATCCATGAAACTGAGCCAGTTCAAGGTCCTCACCTTCGATTGCTATGGCACCCTGATCGATTGGGAAAGCGGCATGGTCGAGGCGTTGAAGCCCCTCACCGGCCGCGTGAAGCCCTCCCTCACCCGCAACCAGATCCTCGAAGCCCATGCGCGGCACGAAGCGGCGCAGGAGCGCTACACGCCCGCGCGCAGGTATCGCGAGCTGCTGGCCGTGGTCTACAAGCGCCTGGCCGAGGAATGGGGCGTCGCGGCGCCGTGGGAGGAATGCCAGGCCTATGGACGATCGGTCGGCAACTGGCCGGCCTTTCCTGATTCCGCGGAAGCGCTGCAGTACTTGAAGAAGTACTACAAGCTGGTGATCCTCTCGAACGTCGATAATGAGAGCTTCGCGGCGAGCAACAGGAAGCTGCAGGTCGCGTTCGACGCGATCCTCACGGCCGAGGATATCGGCTCCTACAAGCCCGACGACCGGAACTTCCGCTACATGATCGACACGCTCGCCGGCATGGGCATCGGCAAGGAGCAGATCCTGCACACGGCGGAGAGCCTGTTTCACGACCACGAGCCGGCCAACCGCGCCGGCCTCATCTCGTGCTGGATCTATCGGCGGCACGCCGATGCCGGCTTCGGTGCGACCATGGCGCCGTCGGAGATGCCGAAATACCAGTTTCGCTTCACCAGCATGATGGAGATGGCGAAGGCGCACCAGGCGGAGTTGGCAAAGGCCTAGGCTGGCAGCTTGATCCCGCCATCCGGCAGGATCTCGAAGCCGGGGTTCCACGCGACTTCCCAGGCAAAGCCGTCCGGGTCGGCGAAATAGCCGGTATAGCCGCCCCAGGACGCCTCGGCTCCGGGTTTCAGGATGGTAGCGCCGGCCTGCTTCGCTTCCTTCAGCGTGGCATCGACATCGGCCTTGCTGCGCACATTGTGCGCCAGGCTGACGTTGGCGAAGCCTTTGCCCGGTCCCTCGACTCCCGCGTCTTCGACCAGGGCGTCGCGGCCCCACAGCGCGAACAGCAGCCCGCCGCATTGGAAGAACGCCACATGCTCATTGCTCGGCGGCGATTCTTTCCATCCGAGCCGGCGGTAGAAGGCGCGCGAAGCCCCGAGATCGCGCACACCCAAGGTGACGAGGCTGAGACGCTGTTCCATCGACCGGCTCCTTCGATTTGATGCTCATGGTGCCACGCGCCAAGGTGAACGGTCTGCCCAGCTGCGCATCGTGGTTGTGGCCCAGGCGGTGGTCTTGTCGGCGTGACAAACGTTGCAGGCATTGGGGATCTTCAGGGAGTCGGTCATCGCCGGTGCGATGAAACGGAACGTGTGGCTGCGCACATTCACGTCCGCGATCGTCTCCGCGATCTGGGGCATGTGGCAGGCCACGCAGGCGCTGCCGGGGCTGCCAGCCGCGTGGTGCGTGTGCTGCTCTATTGTCGCAGCGCGCGGGCCGTTCTGCCCGTTCGGACCGTGGCAGGTCAGGCATAGCCCATTGCCGCTTGCACGCAGGCTGGCGACTCTGTCGGTGCCGTGCGGATCGTGGCAGCTGAAGCACCTCACCCCGCGTGCGTACATCAGGCTCTGCACAAAGTCGTTGCCCTGCATGCGGTTCTTATGGGCCGTGCCGTCGGGAAAGTGGGTGAAGGTGGTTTCGCCGAGCTTGTGCTCCTCCAGCTTCCAGAACTCCCGGAGGTTCAGCCCCATGTGGAAGCCAACCGGCCAGTCGTAGTACTTCCCCCCGATCGGATTGCCCGGCGGTCGCCCCTGCGAGTGGCATTGGATGCAAGTGTCGTTGGCATGGACGTAGTCCAGGCGGGCCGGATTGACGATCGTCTCGCGCGTCGGACGGTCCAGGTGCGCGCTGCCCGGGCCGTGGCAGCGCTCGCAGCCAACATTCCATTCGGTGAAAGTCTTGGTGGCGATGTTGTAGTTCACCGAGTGGCAGCCGTCGCAGAGCGGCCCCGTCGGGCGCTGGAAGTTGTCAGGCGGGTAGAGCGTAGCCCACCAATCGCTCGTGTTCTCTACGAAGTACCTCCGCCAGAGGTGGTGAGTGATGTCCCATTGCGCCGGCAGCGGGAAGTAGTCGTCGCCAACCTTCTTGAAGTAGCGCTGTTTCCAGCGGCTGCCGTAGACCAGCGCGATATCGTCCTTAGTGAACGCAACCAGCGGATTTGGCACAGCGAGATCGGGGATGATCGCATCTGGGTGCGTGCGCGGGTCGCGCACCACGTTGGCCATGCGGGACCGCTGCCAGCGATCGAAGATTTCCCGGTGGCAAGTGGAGCAGTTGGCAGAGCCGACGTAGTGCGCCCCCGCCCGGACCGGCGGCGGTCCTTTCCAAGGCGGTGGTATTTCGGTGGTGAGCGGCAGGTGTCGGATATACAGCACGAGCTGCCAGATGTCCTGGTCGGGCAAATTCCAGCCAGGCATCCCAGTGTTCCGGATGCCGTTGCGGATATGGTAGAACATCTCACCGTCAGTCAGCAGACCCGCGACGGCGATCCCGCGCAACGCGGGTGGACGAGGGTACTCGCCAGTGCCGATCTGCGTGTTACCGCTGCCGTCGTAGGCGTGGCACACCTCGCATTTTTGCCGGAACAACGCGGCGCCCGCCGCAATGTCCACCTCATTGGCGGACAGCGGGCTGGTGCGGGCGGCAAGGTCAGCCGGAACGCTGTGACGCAGCAGCCACGTGGCGACGGCGATCTCGACGGCAGGTGGCTCGCGCCGGGCAGGAGACAGCCCTGGCAGTACGAAGCGATACAGGGCGCCAGCGGCGAGGATCAGCACGATCCCGAACGTCACGGCCAGCATCAACAGCTTGCGCGGCATTGAGACTCCTTGTCGTCGGCCTCCACGCCCGCACAGAATCACTAACCGATTCACGCCTCAAGGATTCTATTGGGTTCTCACCGTTGTCCGCTCAAGTGCGCGCTCGACGAAAAATCGAGTCCTACACCTGCATCATCGGGCATGTCTCGTCGGGACAGTTTGACGTTGGCGGCCCAGGCGGAGCTGAGCTAGGGCTTCGGCCGGCAGGGATCGATTCTGGGAATCGCAGCCGGCACAATCGCGCCTGCGGAAACGGGCCGTCGCATGATGGGATAGGATGCATCGTGCCGTGCGACTGGCGACAAATCGTCGCCCGCATGCGATCCCTTGACCGCGACCAGCGCAGATTCCATCCAGCTTCGGCCCATCCAGTCGGGCGCAGTCGAGCCGCCGGCGGCGGTGTTCCAGAACTCCTCGGCCCACGTCTCTGGGCCCGGTGGTCGCAGAGAATTCCCCGCTACCATCTGAGCCGGACAGCCGGACGCACGGTCGAGTTCGATTCCTGCGGGCAGCTCATTCGCCGCCTCGCGCGGATTGCCGGACAAGCCGAAGAGCAGGGCTACGAACGCCAGGGTCGGGTTGATGCCATCCATCACCCACACCTTTGAGCCGGTGGCTCCCCCACCAGGGCATCATGAACCTCCCTGCTCCCGTTGACCATCGCCGTTTGACGCAAGACGTGAGCGATGACGCGCAATTATCTCAAACTGCGACGATGTCACGCCGATGACACAGCGCGTTCAACTGGTGTCGGTCGCTACGTCTGCATCATCGGACAACTCTCGTCGGGACAGGCATTGTCGTCGCACAGGCGGCAGCGGCGGTCGCATTCGACCGCGCTGTGCTCGAGACCGCGCAGCACCTTGCCGGCGATGGCGGTGAGGGTCGAGCGCTCCCAGTCGTCGAGGCCGCGCAGCGCCTGGATCAAGGCGTGCTGGCGGCCGACCAGGAGCGATCGCACCCGGCGCTTGCCGGCCTCGGTCAGGCGCAAAGCGACCGAGCGGCGATCGGCGCCCGTCTTGCGCTCGACCAGCCTGGCGGCGGCAAGGCGGTCGACCAGCCGGACGGTGCCGGGCTGCGACAGCCCCAGGATCTTGGACAGGCGATCGACCGAGAGGCCGCTCTCCTGCCCGATCACGATGAGGGCCGCGCAGGCGCTTTCGTTGCCCTCGGCCAGCTCCTCCATCGCGCCCTTGAAATCGTCGGCCAGGGCCAAGGCGAAGGCGCCGATGACGTTGAGGTCGCGCAGCTGCTCCGGTTTCACGGATTGCCTCCCACGATGCCCTCCAGGAATTGCCCGAGCCGGCGGCCGCAGGCGCCGTCCGGATCCTTCTCCGGGTTGTAGCAGGTGGTGACGACACCCAGCAGCCGCGGCGAGCGCGCCAGCGACGCGGCCAGGGCTTCGACCTCGTCCCAATCCAGCCCGTCGCCGATCAGGGCATCGGTCGCGGGAAAAACCGCCGGGTCGAGCGCGTCCACGTCCAGGAACAGCCAGAATGGCAGCCCGAGCTTCTCGAAATAAGCGCGGGCCGCTGCACCCACTTGGGACGGTCCCTTGGCCCGGATCGCCGGGGTATCGACATGCCGGAAATCCGGATCGAAATCCTCCGGCATCAGGGAGCCGTGGCTCTTGGCCTGCAGGCTGTCGCGATAGCCGAGCAGATAGACGCCATCCGGCGCCAGCGATCGACCGCCGGCCGCATCCAATATTCCCGGATCGCCATGACCCAGCATGGTCGCGAGCGGCACGTCCGCCCCCTCGCCCCAGGGCGAAGACTGGCCGTCATAGAGATCGAGATGGCCGTCGATATAGGCGACGCCGAACGCCCCGATCTTGTCGCGCGTGGCGGCGCCGAGGCCGATCATCAGGGTACAGCAGCCGCCGAGCACAATCGTGCGCCGGTCGGGAGCGAGCCATTTGATAAAGGCGCTGCGGATCTTCCCGGTGGCCGCCACGAGTTCGCGATGACCGACCAGGCCGCTGCGCGGGTCGCGGCGCTTGTCATGCACCGGCGCGACGACGTCGCCATGGTCGGTCGCCACCATCTGCTGAAGGTGGCTGAATTTGCGAAGCGCCGCCGGCGTCAGTTCGGTACCGCCTATCACCCCCGCGCTATCGATCGCTACGCCCGCCAGAGCCCACGGCATAATTCCCTCCCAAATGCGTGGGCAGAATTATATGCATGCCGCATGCAATAGTCAAAGATATTGCATTATATCGTCATATAATATTTAATATCAGTTATTTAGATCGCAATCTTAATGTTAAGGATGCGCCAGGAGATGGATGAGGCTCGAGGTATCCCAGCGCTTGCCGCCGCGCTGCTGGATTTGGGCGTAGAACTGATCCACCAACGCCGTCACAGGCAGGCGCGCGCCGTTGCGCTTCGACTCTTCCAGGCAGATGCCGAGATCCTTGCGCATCCAATCCACGGCGAAGCCGAACTCGAACTTGTCAGCGACCATTGTGAGCGCGCGATTCTCCATCTGCCAGGATTGCGCAGCGCCCTTCGAGATCGTCTCCACCAGCTTGGCCGGATCGAGCCCGGCCTTGACCGCGAAGTTCATCCCCTCCGCCAGCCCCTGCACCAGTCCGGCGATGCAGATCTGGTTGACCATCTTGGCAAGCTGGCCGCTGCCGACCGGGCCGAGCAGGACGCAGGCCCGGGCAAAGCAATCGATCACCGGCTTGGCGCGGTCGAAATCGCCCTGCTCGCCGCCGACCATGACGGTGAGCTTGCCATTCTCCGCTCCCGCCTGCCCGCCCGAGACTGGAGCGTCGAGGAAATGGATGCCCTTGCCCTTGGCAACCGAGCCCAGCTCGCGCGCGACGTTGGCCGACGCCGTGGTGTGATCGACGAAGATCGCGCCCTTGGCCATGCCGGCAAAGGCGCCCTGCTCGCCCAGGACGATGCTGCGCAGATCGTCGTCATTGCCGACGCAGGAGAAGACGATGTCGGCGCCCTTGGCGGCCTCGGCCGGGGTCGCGGCGGCGCGGCCGCCGTGGGTCTCGACCCATTTCTGGGCCTTGGAGGCGGTGCGGTTATAGACCGTCACCTCGTGCCCGCCTTTTTTCAGGTGGCCGGCCATCGGGAAACCCATGACCCCCAGACCCAGGAATGCCGTTTTCATGGCTGCTCTCTCCTTAGTTCAGTGCGCCGACTGTGCGTTGAGCCGGTCGAGAATCTGCCGCCACACCTGCGGGCTGCGCGCCGTCAGGACACCTTCCTTGGTGAAGGGCTGGCTCGGCCGATAGGGCGAGCCGTCGCCATGGCTGGCGACGCCGCCCGCCTCGGCCACCAGCAGGGCGCCCGGCGCATGATCCCAGGGCCAGGCGCGGCCGAACAGAATGAAGTCTAGTTCGCCGCGCGCCAGCCGCAGATAATCGAGGCCGGCACAGCGGAGCGACTTGATCTGCTTCACCTGGCGGCGAAGCGTTTCCGCCCGTGGATGGAGCGATGGGGCGCTGAATTTTCCAACCCCAACCACGCCGGCAAGGTCTTGCGACGTCGGGGAGAGTTTTGGGATCCGGATGCCGTCGAAGGTCGCGCCGGCGCCTTGCTCCGCGATCGCGGTGTGCCCCGTCATGGGCAGATGGATCCAGCTCGCGATCAGTTCGTCGCCGCGCACCAGGGCGACCATGCTGACGAACTCTTCCTTCCCCTCGGCGAAATTGGCGGTGCCGTCCACCGGATCGACGATCCAGGCAACCTGGTCATGCAGCAGGCGCTCGACCAACTTCGGATCCTTCGCGGCCGCCTCTTCGCCGATCACGATCGAGCCGGGCAGGAGCGCCAACAAACGCGGCGTCATCGCCGCTTCCGCGCGCTCATCGGCAATGGTGACGATATCGCCGGGGCCTTTTTCGCGCTGTTCATGGGCGGCCAGCTTGCGGAAGCGCGGCTGGATTTCAGTCGCCGCGACCTCCGCGATCAGCGCGGCGACTTTATTGACGTCGGGAGACTTCATGCTGGACGGCTCTGCTCGAAGCGGCGGCGGTCGTCGGCGGAAAGACGCACGGTCAGACTTGCACCGCCTTCGTCGTCGTGGCGCTCCAGCACCTCGCCATGCTGATAGAGCCAGGCGATGTCGCCGCCGCGATCGTGGCCCAGGCGATAGGTGGCCACCTGCCGGTCGCGCGCCAGGCGCTTCTCAATCTCGTCCAGCAGCCGGTCGCAACCTGCGCCGGTGAGGGCCGAGACCGCCGCGACCTGATGATCGCGCCGCGCCAGATCGGCGATCCGCTCGGCATCCTCTGCCGGCAGGGCATCGATCTTGTTCAGGACCTCGATCATGTCGTGGACGACCTGGTGCTCCAGGCCGAGATTCTCCAGCACCGCTTCCACGTCGGCCTTCTGGGCATCGGTCTCCGGATGGGCGATATCGCGCACATGCAGGACGAGGTCCGCCTCCAGCACTTCTTCGAGGGTGGCGCGGAAGGCGGCGACCAGTTCGGTCGGCAGATCGGAGATGAAGCCCACGGTGTCGGACAGGATAATGTCGCGCCCACCCGGCAGCCGCACCCGCCGCATGGTCGGATCGAGGGTGGCGAACAGCAGATCCTTCGCCACCACGTCCGCCTGGGTCAGCCGGTTGAACAGGGTCGATTTGCCGGCATTGGTATACCCAACCAGCGCCACCACCGGGAACGGCACCCGCTTGCGCGCGCGGCGATGCAAGGCGCGGGTGCGCTTCACATCCTCGAGGTCGCGCTTGATGCGCACGATCCGCTCGTCGATCAAGCGCCGATCGATTTCGATCTGGGATTCACCCGGACCGCCGATGAAGCCGAAGCCGCCGCGCTGCCGTTCCAAATGGGTCCAGGACCGCACCAGGCGCGAGCGCTGATAGGACAAGGCCGCCAGCTCCACCTGCAACTGGCCTTCCTTGGTGCGGGCCCGTTCGCCGAAGATCTCGAGGATGAGGCCGGTGCGGTCGATGACCTTGGCCTTCCAGGCCTGCTCGAGGTTGCGCTGCTGGACGGGAGAGATCGCCGCATCTACCACCACCAGCGCGACGCCCTGCTCCTCGATCAGTTCCTTCAGCCGGTCGACCGCGCCCTGCCCGATCAAGGTCGCGGGCTTTGGCTCGGAGACGCGCACGACTTCCGCCGCCGCGATCTCCAGATCGATCGCGAGCGCGAGGCCGCACGCCTCCTCCAGCCGCGAGGCCGGGGTGCGGTAATGCAGGCCGGATGCAGCCGGACGCGCGCGGCGGTGCAGATCCGGGTGGATCACCAGCGCGCGGTCGCCGTGCCGTAAGCCGTCGATGTCGACCTGCGGCTCGCGCCGGTCGATCGGGGTTGCCTTATCCAAGTATCATCCTCGTCAAGTACCAGTTCGATGGCAGCGAAGCCCTCAGGGCTCTAGGCTTCCTCGCCCTCTTTCGCGCCTTCGAACAATTGCAGCGGCCCGGCCGGCATGATGGTCGAGATCGCATGCTTGTAGACCAGCTGCGAATGGGCGTCCCGGCGCAGCAGCACCGAGAAATTGTCGAACCAGGTAATGATGCCTTGCAGTTTAACGCCATTCACCAAGAACACCGTCACCGGCATCTTGCTCTTGCGAATGTTGTTCAAAAAAACGTCCTGGACGCTCTGCGATTTTTCGTTGGCCATGTGTTTCGTCCTTTGTTCTTGGGGCCGCGCCAGCCCGCCTGATCCGCGCCCGGGGGGTCGGGCGCTGCGCTCGCTCTCACGATTAACATAGGATGGCCGCCAAGGAAACTAAGCTTGTCGCAAATAAGCCAAAAGTCCAGCGCAATCAGGGAAATAGAGGGCCGGTTCGTGCCCTGGAAACTCGCCATCCGCCGGCGCTGCGGGCCGCATCAGGACCGGCGTGCAGCCTGCATTGTGGGCGCATCTGAGGTCGATGTCGGCATCCCCGACCAGCCAGATATCGGCCCCGCAGACCAGTTCGCCCAGAGCCAGGTGCACATGCTCGATCGCCGGCTTGTCACGTGCGGCATCGCCCGCCCCGGCCAGCGCCCGAAAATGGCCGGTCCAGCCGAGATGATCCGCTTCGCGCCGCAGATATTCGCCGCGCTTGTTGCTGACGACGCCGAGATAGACCCGCTCCACCTGGGCGAGGTGCGTCAGCATCTCGTCGGCGCCCGGCAGGGCGCGCAGATGCTTCAGGTGAATGGCGGAGAAGCTGCTGTAGAAAATCTGCTCCGCGTCGCGCCAGCGCGCGCCGAACATGGCGGGGAAAGAATCGCGCAGCGAGGCGCGCACCCGTCTTTCGGTCTCTTCCCGCGTCCAATGCCCGAAGCCCATGGCAGCCAGCGTCAGGTTCATGGCCTCGTGGATCACGCCCCAGCTTTCGACCAGCGTGTTGTCCCAATCGAACAGGATCGCGCGGGGCAGTTTGCGTTCAGCCATGACGCGCCGCCTTGAGATACGCTTCGCGCAGGCGCAGGGCGATCGGGCCGGGTTTGCCTTCGCCGACCGGCCGGCGGTCGATGCGGGTGATCGGCAGGACGAAATTGCTGGTGCTGGTGAGGAACGCTTCGCGTGCCGCATAGGCTTCGTCGCGCGAGAAAGGCCGGAGCTGCAGAGTCAGGCCCAGCTCGCGCGCCACGTCCAGGACGACAGCGCGGGTGACACCCGGCAGGATCTCGACGCCATTCGGCCGCGTCACCAGCTCGCCATTCGCCGTCGCAATCCAAGCAGACGTGGAGGAGCCTTCGGTCACCATGTCGGTATCGTCAACCATCCAGGCTTCGTAGGCGCCTTGCTCGGCGGCTTGCTGTTTCGCCAAGACGTTGGCGATCAGGCTGATGCATTTGATGTCGCGCCTTGCCCAGCGTTGATCCGGCACCGTGATGATGGCGGCGCCCTTTGCCAGCAGGTCCGGCGCCGGCGCCTTCCGTGCCCTCGCCATCAGGAGCAGCGACGGCTTGACGCCTTTCGGGAACTTGTGGTCGCGAGGCGCGACACCACGCGTCACCTGCACATAGACGGTGCCCTGCCGGATGCCGTTTCGGCGGATCACTTCCTGCATGATCTGCACCAGTGCCGCACGCGACATCGGCTTTGCGATCTTCAATTCCGCCAGCGAGCGATCTAGCCGGTCGAGGTAGCGCTCGGCGAATGCCAGCTTTCCGCCATGCACGGGAATCACGTCATAGATGCCGTCGGAGAAGAGGTATCCGCGATCCTCCACCGCCACCTGGGCGTGGGATTGCGGCACATACCGACCATTGACGTAGGCGATGCGGGACATGACGGCCAATCAGAAATATTCGAGGCGGACGGAGAATAGCCGCTCGACGTCTCGCACGTCGTCGCTGGCGGCGAACAGGATGACATGATCGTCCTTGTCGATCACGGTATTCCCGGTGGCGATTGTGACCTTCTCGTCGCGCACTATGGCGCCGACGATGACGCCGTCGGGCAGCTTGGCATCGCGGATCGGCGTGCCGACCAGGCGCGCGGTTTCCAGCACCTCGATCTCCATCACTTCGCCGAAATCGTCGCCCAGCGAGTGGACAGCCCGCACCCGGCCGCGCCGCACATGCTGCAGGATGTTGGAGACCGTGGTGGCGCGCGGGCTGACCACCGCATCGATGCCGAGCGATCCGATCAGCGGCGCATAGTTGGTGGAATTGACCAGTGTGATGGTGCGCTGGCAGCCGGCGCGCTTCGCCAGCAGCGAGGCGAGGATATTGACCTCATCGTCATTGGTGACGGCGACGATGGTCTCGGTGCCGCGGACATTGGCCTCTTCCAGGATGCGCGGATCGAGCGCGTCGCCCTGGATCACCACCCAGTTCGGCAGGCGCGCGGCAGCCAAGGCGGCACGCCGCCGGTCCAGCTCGATCAGCTTGACCTCGATGCCGGGATTGCGCTCGGCAATCAGCTCGCTGAGGCCGAGGCCGATATTGCCGCCGCCGACCACGATCAGATGGCGAGCCTCCTGCTCCTCGTGACCGAAGGCGCTGAGCGCGCGCTTCAGGTGCGCGGTCTCAGCGATGAAATAGACGTCGTCGCCGGAAGCGATGCTGTCGCTGTCTTCGGGCACGATCTTCTGGTCGCCGCGCACGATGCCGATGACAGTCGCGTGCAGGTCTGGGAACAGGGTCGTCAGATGGCGCAGCGGCGTATTCAATACCGGGCAGCTTGGCCCGCAATGGACGCCGACCAGGGTCACCAGCCCGTCAGCCAGCGTGACGGCTTCGAACGCGCCGGGCACTTCCAGACGACGATGGATCGCCTCCGCCACCTCGACCTCGGGCGAGATCACCGCATCGATGCCGAGATGATCGGAGCCGAAGATGCACGACCATTTGGATTCGAGGTAGGATTGCTCGCGCACCCGCGCGATCTTGGTCGGCACGTCGAACACGGCATGCGCCACCAGGCACGCCGTCATGTTCACCTCGTCGGACTGGGTGACCGCGATCAGCAGGTCGGCATCGCGCAAGCCAGCCTGCTCCAGCACGTTCGGGTGCGAGGCGTAGCCGGCAATGCCCTGCACGTCCAACTGGTCGGTGATGTCGCGCACGAGATGCGGGTCGACATCGACGATCGTCACGTCGTTGCCTTCATGGGCAAGATACTTCGCGATATTGGCGCCCACCTGACCAGCGCCGCAGATCACGACCTTCATGATGCTTGTTCCATTTCAGACGAAGGGCAGCCAGAGGGTGGCCGCCGCTACTCGACCTTGTCCCCGCGTTCCGACCCCGTGATCCCCAGCGACCGCAGCTTGCGGTGCAGCGCGGAGCGTTCCATGCCCACGAAGCTGGCGGTGCGCGAGATGTTGCCGCCGAACCGCGAGACCTGGGATTCTAGATATTTGCGCTCGAAGATCTCCCGCGCCTCGCGCAGGGGCAGCGATAGCACCTCGGTCCCGTCGGCAGTCGCGACGCCGGCGGCGTTGGCCGAGCCGATGTCCGGCGGCAGCATGTCGGCGCGGATCGCCTCACCCGGTTCGCCCGGCGCCATGATGAGCAGCCAATCCACCACGTTGCGCAACTGCCGGACATTGCCCGGCCAGTCATAGGCCTGGAGCAGCGCCAGCGTGTCGTCGCCGAAAGAGCGAGCTGGTAGACCGGTCTGTTCCGAGGCGACGTGCATGAAATGGTCCAGCAGCTCCGGGATATCGTCCCGCCGCTCCCGGAGGGCCGGCACGCGCATCGGCACCACGTTCAGACGATAGAACAGGTCCTGCCGGAACTTTCCGTTGGACATCTCAGCCTGCAGGTCGCGGCTGGTGGCGGCGATGACCCGGACGTCGACATCGACCTTGGTCTTGCCGCCGACCCGCTCGAAGGTCTGCTCCTGCAGGACCCGCACGATCTTGCCCTGGGTCTCCAGCGGCATGTCGGCGACCTCGTCCAACAACAGGGTGCCGCTATGCGCCTGTTCCAGGAATCCGACCTTGGAGACGGCCTCGCGGCCATCGCCATTGCGCTCGGTGCCGAACAGTTCGATCTCCAGCCGGTCGGGGTGCATGGTGGCGCAGTTGAGAACGACGAAGGGCAGATCGGCCCGCTTGGACTTGCGGTGCAGCAGTCGGGCGGCCACTTCCTTGCCGCTGCCCGGCGGGCCGGAGAACAGCACGCGGCTGCCGGTCGGGGCGACCCGCTCGATCGCCTGGCGCAGCTGGGCCATGGCGGCTGAGCGGCCGATCAGGTCCGCCTGGCCGCCGACCCGCGCCCGCAATTCCTCGTTCTCGCGCCGGAGGCGGGCATTCTCAAGCGCCCGCTCGATCGTCACCAGCAGGCGGTCGGCCTTGAAGGGCTTCTCGATGAAATCGAACGCACCGCGCTTGATGGCGCTGACCGCAGTCTCGATGTTGCCGTGGCCGCTGATCATCACGACCGGCACGTCGGGATAGGTCTCCTGGATCGCATCCAGAATGCCCATGCCGTCGAGTGGGCTGTTCTGCAGCCAGATGTCGAGGACGATGAGGCTGGGGCAGCGCTGCCGCAGCAGATTCAGCGCCTCGTCGCTGTTGGCGGCGTCGCGCGTCGTGAAGCCTTCGTCGCCCAGCACGCCCGCAATCAGCATCCGGATGTCGGCTTCGTCATCGACAATCAGGATATCGCGCGCCATGCCTTGCCTCGATCACTCAGGGTATTCATCCAGGGTTAAGCCTGTACCGATTTCAACGTCGGGTCGGCAAGTACGATCTCCGCCGGGAAGGTCAACTGCACCGAGGCGCCGCCCTTTTCTCCATCCAGCAACTGCAGTCTCCCACCATGATCTTCCATGATCTTGTTGACGATCGCCAGCCCCAGTCCGGTGCCCTTGACGCGCGTTGTCACGTAGGGGTCGGTCAGTCTTTCGCGGCCCTGCCGCGGGAGGCCGCGACCATTGTCATCGACGGCCAGGACCACTTGGTCGCTATCGCGTCGAATCCATAGATGGATGCGACCCGGCGTCAAGCGATTCTGTCCGTCGGCGCCCGCCGCCGCCTGCTCCATCTCCAGGCGCGCCTCGATCGCGTCCGCAGCATTTTGCAGCAGATTGGTCAAAGCGCGCGTGACTTGCGATGCGTCGCAATTGGCCCAGATAGGCTCCGCCGGCAGATCGACGTCATAGACGATAGCGGAGTTGGCACTCTGCTGCAGGAAGGCCGCCTGGCGCGCCAGCTCCACCAGATCTTCCGGCCGGAGCACCGGCGCCGGCATCCGCGCGAAGGAGGAGAATTCGTCCACCAATCGTCCGATATCGCCCACTTGGCGGACGATCGTATCGGTACAGACCGCAAAAGTCTCGGGGTCGTTGACGATTTCCTTCAGGTATTTCCGCTTCAACCGCTCGGCCGAGAGCTGGATCGGAGTCAGCGGATTCTTGATCTCGTGCGCGATGCGACGGGCGATGTCGGACCAGGCCGCCTTGCGCTGCGCGGCCAACAGCTCCGTCACGTCGTCGAACGTAACCACGATCCTGGTGTGGTCGCCGTCGCTGCGCTCTGACACCACGCGCACATGCAGCGTCCGGGTCACCGGACCATGGGACATGTTGATCTGTCCTTCGGCGGTGCCCACGGCCCGGCCTTGCGCCAAAGTGACAAGCTCGCCCATTTCCGGCACCAGGTCGCCCAGGCGATGGCCGACATGCTGCATTACGTTGCGGCCCAGCAGCTCGGAGGCCGAGCGGTTCGGCAGTTCGATCTCGCCCTTCTCGTTGAGGCCGATCACGCCGGCCGACACGCCTGACAGCACCAGCTCGGTGAACCGGCGGCGATCGTCGAGCTGCTGGTTGGTCGCCACCAATTCCACTTGCTGGGTCTGCAGCCGCAGCGCCATCGTGTTGAAGGTGCGGCTGAGCTCGCCAAGTTCGTCATCGCGCTTGCCGGTCTTGACGCGGGTCGAGAGGTCGCCGCTGCCCAGGCGCTGGGCGGCCTCCACCAGGCGCAGGATCGGCTTCACCAGGTTGGTGGCCGAGATGATCGCGACCCAGATCGCCGCCATCAGGAGCAGCAGGGCCAGGACCGCGAAGATCAACCCCACCGTGATCTGCCACTGCGAGCGGTTCTCTTCAAGCTGATGGTACAGACCGACCGCGCTCTCGTTGCCGCGGATGGCGGCCAGCACCCGGTCGTCGATCACACGACCGGCATAGAGATAGATGCCTTGCTGCGCGTCGATCGCCACCAGCGCCCGGATCCGGTCGCCGGTCGGTGAATGCAGCAGAACCGTCTCGCCGCTGTCCGCGCGCACCAATGCGCCTTCCGGCAGATCGAGGTCGAATTCCATCATCAGCGTGAAGCCGCCGCTGGCCAGGATCTGCCTGCGCCGGTCGATGATCACCGCTTCCGACAGGTCGCGCAGGTCGACCTGGCGATCAAGGAACGCGTCCAGCCGCGACAGATCGAGATAGCCGCCCCAATCCTGGTCGCGGATCTCGTTGGCGATGGAAAGCGTGTCGTTGGCGACCCGCTGCTGATGGTCCTGCAGATAGGATTGCGAGACGTTGAACGAGCTCTCCACCGCCGACTTGATCTTGTCGCCGAACCAGATGTCGAGGCCGTAATTCAGGAACGTCGTGGAAAACACCGAGACCGTGATGGCGGGAATGAGGGCGATCAGGCCGAACAGCAGCACCAGCCTCGAATGCAGCTTCGCCCCGACCATGCCGCGGCGGCGCTCGATCCACAGCACGACAAAACGCCGCGCGATGATGGTGCCGAGGGACAGCACGATGATGAAGTCGGACAGCAGCAGCCAGGTGATGGCGCGCGCCGGGTTCTGGGTCTGCCACACGTCGGTCAGGACCAGATAGGTCATCAGGCCCGACAGAGCGCCCAGCGCCAGGAACATCATGGCGATGCGGCGTTCCATGTTGATCCGCCGCGACCAGCCGAAGATGCGCCGGCCGAGGCTGGACTTTTTGGGAGTGTTGAGAGCGACTTCGGTCATTCGCCGGTTCCAGGACGCCTCGCGCGAATGTCGAGCTCGCGCAATTTCTTGCGCAGCGTGTTGCGATTGAGGCCGAGCAGTTCGGCCGCCTTGATCTGGTTGCCGCGCGTGGCTTCCAGGCAGATCGTCAACAGCGGCCGCTCGATCTCCTGCAGGATGCGGTCATAGAGCCCGTGCGCCGGCAACCGCCCCTGATGCGCTGCAAAGTAGGCGCGCAGGTGCCGGTCGACCGACTGCCCGAGAGTCTCGTCAGCATGGCGACCACCGTTCTTGCCGGCGCGCCCGGCGGCGCCCGCCGCCAGCGATTCCGCCACCATGCGCGCATCGATCACGGATTCACTGTACAGCACCGCGATCCGGCGCATCAAATTTTCCAGCTCGCGCACATTGCCCGGCCAGTCGTAGCGCTGCAGTTCCTCGATCGCGGCCGTCGACAATGTCTTGGATGCCAATCCGTCCAGCGCCGCGCGGGTGAGGAAATGGCGCGCCAGGTCGGCGATGTCGCCGCGCCGCTCGCGCAGAGCCGGCAGATGGATCGGCACGACATTGAGGCGATAGAACAGATCCTCGCGGAACCGCCCCTGCACGATCAGCTGCCGCAGGTCGCGATGGGTCGCGGCGATGATGCGCACGTCGGCCTTCTGCGCGCTGCGGCCGCCGACACTGGTGAATTCTCCGGTCTGCAGTACGCGCAAGAGCCGGGTCTGCGCCTCCATCGGCATGTCACCGATCTCGTCCAGGAACAGGGTGCCACCCTGGGCCAGCTCGAACTTGCCGACGCCGCGCGCGATGGCGCCGGTGAAGGCGCCCTTCTCATGGCCGAACAATTCGCTTTCGATCAGCTCGCGCGGGATCGCCGCCATGTTGAGGGCGACGAAGGGCTTGTTCTTGCGGCGGCCGAAATCGTGCAGGGCGCGCGCGACCAGCTCCTTGCCGGTCCCGGATTCGCCGTTGACCAGCGCCGTCATGTCGGTATTCACCAGGCGGCCGATGACGCGGAATACCTCCTGCATCGCCGGCGAGCGGCCGACGATGGGGAGCGCCTCTTCCGTACTCGCCGGCGGCACTTCGGGGGGAGTTTGCGACAAGGCCCGGTCGACCGCCGCCACAAGCACATCCAGGTCGAACGGCTTCGGCAGATATTCGAAGGCGCCGCGCTCATTGGCGCGGATGGCGGTCAGGATGGTATTCTGCGCGCTCATCACGATGATGGGCAGGTCCGGCCGCCGCTCCTTGATGCGCGGCACCAGGTCGAGGCCGTTGCCGTCCGGCATCAGTACGTCGGTGACGACCAGGTCGCCCTCGCCCGCATCGACCCATTGCCAGAGGGTACGGGCATCCGACGCGGCGCGGACGGCGTGGCCGCGCTGTGCCAGGGCTTGGCTGACGACCAGGCGGATGGAGCGATCGTCGTCGGCGACCAGTATGGTAGCGTTCATGACCCGCCCTCTTCTGTCTGGTTGTCGGAGATCGGCAGCAGCACGGTGAAGCGCGTCGCACCGGGCTTGCTCAAGAACTCGATCACGCCGTCATGGGCCCGCACCAGCTTGGCCACCAGCGGGAGGCCGAGGCCCCGCCCGCCCGGCTTGCTGGTGACGAAGGGGTCGAACAGGTTGCCCAGCAGCGCTTCGGGCACGCCGGGCCCGTTGTCGGAAATCGTGACCGCGATGCGCCGCGGCTGGCGGTGCGCCTTGTTGCGCTCGCCGATGCGGAGGCCCGCCTGATAGGACGTCGTCACCACGATCTCGCCCTCGCATGCCTCGGCGGCATTCTTGACCAGATTGAGGAAAATCTGGATCAACAGATCGCGATTGCCGCGCAACGACGGCAGCGATGGATCGTAGTACTCGCGCAGGGTGGCGTGGCGGGCGAACGACACCCGCGCCAGCTTGCAGACATGGTCCAGCGCCTCGTGCACGTTCACTTCCGAAAGCACGGGCGCGCGATCGTCGGCGAAGATCTCGACACCGTTCACCAGCCCGACGATGCGGTCGGATTCCTCGCGGATCAGCGCCGCCAGCGCGGCTTCCGCCGGGCCGACCTTGGATTCCAGGAGCTGCGCGGCGCCGCGGATGCCGGCAAGCGGGTTCTTGATCTCGTGCGCCAGCATGCCGGCCATCGAGCGTACCGACTGCGCGGCTTCCGCAGCCGCGCCCTGCCGCGCCATGCGATGCTCCAGGCTGCGGTCGCGCATTGCCAGCACGACCGATCCATGAGGATCGTCCAGCGGCGCCACCTCGATCGATACGTGCTGCAGATGCAGGCGCGGCCCGTCGATCGACATCTCCGCATCGCTGATCGCCGACCGGCCGAGGCGGCATTGCTCGATCAGGCTGAACAGCGGGCAGTCCTCCGGGATGACTTCCGACAGGCGGCGGCCGACCAGGTTCTTGCGCCCGACATGCAGCAGATCCTCGGCGGCCGCGTTGAGCATGCGGCAGTCGCCTTCCCGATCCACCACGATGATCGCCGCCGGCAGGGCCTCGATCAGCATGTTGGGAAGGACAAGCGTGTCCCACAGCTCCGAATTGGCTGCATCACCCGTCACGCGAAGGGGGATCGCGGCGCCGGTCATCGTCGCCTCACGCCGCCATCTGGTCGATCTGCGGCTGATAGAACTCGCGCACCAGCGCCATCACCGCATTCGGCTCGTCGATCTGGTTCACGCGTGTGCGGAATTCCGCTGAGCCGGGCAGGCCCTTCGAGTACCAACCGAGATGCTTGCGCGCGATCCGCAGGCCCGCTTCCACGCCGTAATGGCTCAGCATCGACTGGTAGTGCTCCAGCACGGTGTGGAGCTGGTCTTTCAGCGATGGATTGGGCAGCCGCTCACCGGTGCGCAGGAACGCGATGACCTGTTTCAGGAACCACGGCTTGCCATAGGCGCCGCGCCCGACCATTACGCCGTCCGCGCCCGAATGATCCAGAGCGGTCCGCGCATCCTCCAGGCTGAGGATGTCGCCATTGACCACGACCGGGATGCCGACCGACTCCTTGACGCGGCGGATGAACTGCCAGTCAGCCTCGCCGTTATAGAACTGGCAGCGGGTCCGGCCGTGCACGGTGATCATCTTGATGCCGCTTTCCTCCGCGATCCTGGCGAGGCGCGGGGCGTTCTGGTTGGCATCGTCCCAGCCCTTGCGCATCTTCAGCGTGACGGGGAGCTTCACGGCCTTCACGGTGGCTTCCAGGATCTTGGCGGCCTTGGCTTCATCGCGCATCAGCGCGGAGCCGGCCTCGCCATTCACCACCTTCTTCACCGGGCAGCCGAAATTGATGTCGATGATGGCGGCGCCGCGATCCTCGTTGAGCTTGGCAGCCTCGGCCATCACGTGCGGCTCGCAGCCGGCGAGCTGCACGGCCATCGGCGCTTCCTCCGGCACGTTCTCGGCCATGCGCAGGGATTGGTGATTCTGGCGGATCATCGCTTCGCTGGCGATCATCTCGGAGACGACCAGCCCGGCCCCGCTACGCTTCACCAGGCGGCGGAACGGCAAGTCGGTGACGCCAGACATGGGCGCCAGGATCACCGGATCCTCGAGTTTCACCGGCCCAATCTGGATGCTCACTTTTTGATCACTCGTCGCTCTTGCCCAAAAACTGAGCAGAGTTATAAGACGGGCGGCTCATGCTGCAAAGCAAAAAAAGCTTGTCCTAGACCAATGGCTAGCCCTGCCCGATCAGGATCTCGCGCACGAATTTGACCCCCGGATAAGCCAGGGTCAGGAGCAGGTAGCCCGTCAGCAGCCAACGTGCCGCCTTGCGCCCCCGCATGCCCGTCCGGTGGTGCAGGATAAGGAGGATAAGAACGACTGCAAAGCCCAGGAAAGACAACAGGATTTTGTGAGTGAAGGCGAACGCCCGGCCGATCGTCAGCAGCTCGTTGGCGGCGCCGGTGGCGAGGGCCAATAACAGCAGGATCGCAGCCAGTTTCAGGAGGGTGTTCTCCAGGGCCTCGGTCTCCGCCAGGGGGGGCAGGACCCGGGTCGACCAGCTATCCGTCCGCGCCTTGAAGGCCCGCTCTTCCAACAGCACCCCGCAGGCGGCTACGGCCGCCAGCGTCAGGGCCGCGTAGGCCGCGATGGCAAGGAGGACGTGGCCGGCAAACCACGCGCCCGGCGCGACCGGAACTGGCGGCTCAACCTCGAACGCGGAGGCGAGCCAGCCGAGAACGATCAGGAGAATCGCATAGGGACCGACCAGCGCAGCAAGGCGCAGGGCCGCCGTGTTCAGCACGACAGACGCGGTGAACACGACCAGGACCGCCAGGGCCGTCACGTGCAGGCTGGTGGCCAAGCCGGCGCGCCAGCCTTGCTGCAGCTCGGCGATTGCCGGCGCCGATCCGCCGACCAGAGCGGCGGCCAGCAGCAGCCAGCCGAGCGCATTGCGCTCCAGCTTCCCGCGGCAAGCGAGGATGGAGAGGGGAATAAGGGCGGAGATGGCCGCGATCGCGGCGATCGGAAAGGTCGACATGGCGCGCATTATCGTTAAACTGCCGGGCCTTGGCAAACGCGCCTCATACCTTTTCTGGACATGTCGTCTCCTCGCACGTTCGTTCTTGTCGTCGCCGCCGGCAGCGGTCAGCGCTTTGGCGGCGACCTTCCGAAGCAGTACCAATTGCTCGCCGGCAAGCCGATGGTGCGGCACAGCCTGGAGACCTTCGCCGCGCATCCGGGCATCACGGGCATCCTGGTCGCGATCCATCCGGCGCAGCACGATCTCTATGACGCGGCCTCTGCCGGAATCGCCAAGCTGCGGCCGCCTGTGGAAGGTGGCACGACGCGGCAAGGTTCGGTTCTGAACGGGCTGGAGCGGCTGGCCGCCGAGCGGCCGGACTACGTGCTGATCCACGATGCCGCCCGGCCGTTGATCGATGCCGGGACGATCAGCCGCACCATCGAGGCGCTGACGCGGCACCCGGCGATCCTGGTCGCCGTGCCGGTGGTCGATACCATCAAGCGCGGCGCCGGCGAACGCGTCGGCGATACGGTCGACCGGCGCGACCTGTGGCGCGCGCAAACGCCGCAGGCGTTCCATTTCCAGGCTATCCTGGAAGCGCATCGCAAGGTTGCCGGCGGCGAGCTGACCGACGATGCGGCGGTGGCAGAGGCGGCCGGCATTCCCGTCACCTTCGTGATGGGCTCGGAGCGCAATTTCAAAGTGACGACGCAGGACGACATGGAGCGGGCGGAACGCATGATCGGCAGCCAGATGGAATTCCGCACGGGCAACGGCTATGACGTGCACAAGATCATCTCTGGCGACGGCATCACCATCTGCGGCGTGCGCATCCCCTGCGACATGGCGCTGGAGGGCCATTCGGACGCCGATGTCGGCCTCCACGCCATCACCGACGCCGTGCTGGGCGCGATCGGCGCCAAGGATATCGGCGCGCATTTCCCGCCCAGCGATCCCAAATGGCGCGGCGCCGAATCCTGGAAGTTCCTGGATCACGCCGCCAAGCTGGTGGCGGAGCGCGGCGGGCGGGTCGCCCATTGCGACGTCACCATCATTTGCGAGCGCCCCAAGGTCGGCCCGCACCGCGACGCCATGGTGGCGCGGGTCGCGGAAATCTTGAAAATCTCCCCCGATCGAGTCAGCGTGAAGGCGACGACCACGGAAAAGCTCGGCTTCACCGGCCGCGGCGAAGGCATCGCCGCGCAGGCGACGGCGACGGTGGCGTTGCCGATATAGTCCCTTCTCCCCTTGCGGGAGAAGGGTGCGAAGGCTTAGTGAGCGTCAGCGAGCTTAGCCGGAGCTGGATGAGGGGTCGCGCACCGATAGGTGCGCGCGCTCGGAGAGCGCAGGATTTCAAGGCCGCAGCGCTGCATCACCCCCCATCCCGACCTTCCCCCACAAGGGGGAAGGGGTCTCATTTGGTGGATGAAGTGATGGACCCAACTATCCTCCTCGATCTCTACCGCACCAAGCGCCTGCGCATCGTCACGGCGGAATCCTGCACCGGCGGGATGATCGCGGCGGCGATCACCGACATTGCGGGCTCCTCGGACGTGTTCGACCGCGGCTTCGTCACCTATTCCAACGAAGCCAAGACCCAGCAGATCGGCGTGCCGGCCGATCTCATCGCGCATCACGGCGCGGTCAGCGTCCACGTGGCGCGGGAGATGACCGTGGGTGCGCTGAAGCATTCCGCAGCGGATGTCGCGGTGGCGGTCACCGGCATCGCAGGGCCGGGCGGCGGTTCCGAGGCCAAGCCGGTCGGCCTAGTCTATCTGGCAGTCGCACGGCGCGGCTCCGATCCGGCGATCGAGCGTCACCAGTTCCACGGCGACCGCGCCGCGATCCGCCAGGCCGCCCTCGAGCGCGCCTTGGAGATGCTGGCCGAGGCGGTGGCGTGACGCGCATCCTGGGCGTCGATTTCAGCGGCGCCAGCGACGCCGGCCGTAAGATCTGGGTGGCCGAAGGGCGCCTGGACGACAACGGAGCGTTCGAACTGCTTACCTGCATTCCGGCGATCGACTTGCCAGGCGGTGGCAAGTCACCAGGCGAGGCTGTCCCCGCCCTCGCGCGTCATATCGCAGGACTCGGCACGGCGCGGGTCGGTTGCGATTTCCCATTCAGCCTGCCTCGTGACCTGGTCAGTTCGCGAAGCTGGCGCAGCTTCGCCATCCGCTATGCCGCCGATTTTGCCGATGCGGACACGTTTCGCAGCCTGATGCGTGCGCGGCACAACGCCGCCGAATACAAGCGCATGACGGATCGGATCGCGAAGACGCCGTTCAACTCCTACAACTTGCGGCTCTATCGCCAGACCTGGTGGGGTATAACGGGCGTGCTGCGGCCTCTGATCGCCAGTCGTGCCGCATCCGTTCGGCCGCAACAAAGGCTCATGCCCGACAAGCCGACGCTGATTGAAGTCTGTGCCGCCTGTACGCTGAAGTCGATCAAGCTCTATCCACCATACAAGGGGGGCGAGGCCGGACATCGTCGTGCGCGACGGCGCATTCTCGAAGGCCTGGTCGATCGGGGAACGCTGGCCGCTCCCAGCCGCAAAATGCGCGCGATCCTGCTCGACAACGAAGGCGGCGATGCGCTCGATGCCGCGATCGGCGCGGTCGCGACGGCGCGCGCGGACCTTACGAAGGATGCCGATCCCTACCAGCAGCTGGAAGGCCGGGTCTATTTCGAGATCGGCGTGTAGAGCTGATAGGCGCGCGCTTCGAAGGCGGCGACCATGCGCCGCACCGCCTCGTGGAACAGCACGCCGATCAACTTCTGCAGCAGGACGGAGCTGAACTCGAACTCCAGATGGAAGTCGATCTGGCAGGTACCCTCAGGGGTCGCCGAGAAGCTCCAGTGATTCTTGAGGGTCTTGAACGGGCCTTGCAGGTAATCCACGTCGATGCGCAGGCTCGGCCGGTCCAGCGTGACGCGGCTGGTGAATTTCTCGCGCACCATTTTGAAGCCGATCATCAGGTCGGCGATCATGGTCTCTCCGGTCGAGGTCTGCTGCTTGTCGCGGATGCGCGCGCCGGTGCACCAGGGCAGGAATTCCGGGTATTTCGCCACATCGCCGACCAGTTCGAAAATCTGCGCCGGCGTGAAGGGCAGGATCTTCTGCTCAGTATGGACCTTCATTCGGCCGCTGGACTCGCCTTGGCCTGGCCTTCTCGCGCCGCGCGCAACCGCGCGAAATCCTCGCCCGCATGGTGCGAGGAGCGGGTGAGAGGCGAGGCCGCGACCAGCAGGAAGCCCTTGCCCGTCGCCTGCCGCTTGAACATCTCGAACTCGACCGGCGGCACGAAGCGCTCCACCGCGTGATGCTTCTTGGTCGGCTGCAGATACTGCCCGATGGTGAGGAAATCGACATCGGCGGCGCGCAGATCGTCCATCACCTGGAACACTTCGTCGTTTTCTTCGCCCAGACCCACCATCATGCCCGACTTGGTGAACATGCTTGGGTCGATCTCCTTCACGCTCTGCAGCAGCCGTAGCGAGGTGAAATAGCGCGCGCCCGGCCGCACCGAGCGATAGAGCCGCGGCACGGTTTCCAGGTTGTGGTTGAAGACGTCGGGCCGCGCCTCGACGACTTTGGCCACCGCACCCGGCTTGTTGAGGAAATCCGGCGTCAGCACTTCGATGGTGGTGTCCGGCGAGACAGCGCGGATGCGGCGGATCACCTCAGCGAAATGCCCCGCTCCGCCGTCATCCAGATCATCGCGATCGACCGAGGTTACGACTACATGCTTGAGGCCAAGCTGTGCGCAGGCTTCGGCGACATGATCGGGCTCGTGCGGGTCGAGCTGGTCCGGCCGGCCGGTCGCAACGTTGCAGAAGGCGCAGCCGCGGGTGCAGACCGCGCCCAGGATCATGAAGGTCGCGTGCTTCTGCTGCCAGCATTCGCCGATATTGGGGCAGGCCGCCTCTTCGCACACGGTGTGCAGGTTGTATTTGCGGACCAGCGCCTTGGTCTCGGCGTACTCGTTGCTGGTCGGTGCCTTGACCCGAATCCAGTCCGGCTTGCGCAGCACCGGATTGTCCGGCCGGTGTGCCTTCTCGGGGTGGCGGAGTTTCAGGTCGGTCGTCATCATCTGTCTCTACATATGGATCACGCGGCCATATGCCGCCAGCACCGCCTCATGCATCATCTCCGACAGGGTCGGATGCGGGAAGATGGTGTGCATCAGCTCGGCCTCGGTCGTCTCCATGGTCTTGGCGATGGTATAGCCCTGGATCAGCTCCGTCACCTCCGCCCCGATCATATGTGCCCCCAGCAATTCGCCGGTCTTGGCGTCGAACACGGTCTTGACCAAGCCCTCCGGCTCACCCAGTGCAATCGCCTTGCCATTGCCGATGAAGGGGAATTTACCCACTTTCACCTCATAGCCTTTGTCCTTGGCCGCCTGTTCGGTCAGGCCGACGCTCGCGACCTGAGGCATGCAATAGGTACAGCCCGGAATATTGCCCACGGCGAGCGGGTGGACGCCTTTCACGCCGGCGATTTTCTCGATGCAGATGACGCCCTCGTGGCTTGCCTTGTGGGCCAGCCAGGGCGGACCGGCGAGGTCGCCGATGGCGTAGACGCCCGGTTCGCCGGTCGCGCCATAGCCGTCGACCACCACGTGGGTCTTCTCGACCTTCACCTTGGTGCCTTCGAGGCCGAGATTCTCCACGTTGCCGATGATGCCGATGGCCAGGACCACGCGGTCGACGGTGATGTCCTGCGACTTGCCGCCGGCCTCCACCGTCGCGGTCACGTTGTCGGCGCCCTTCTTCAGCGCCTTCACGGTGGCGGAGGTCAGGATCTTCATGCCCTGCTTCTCGAACGCCTTCTTGGCGAAGGCGGAGATTTCGGCATCCTCGACCGGCAACACCCGGTCCAGCACTTCGACCACCGTCACGTCCGCACCGAGGGTGCGGTAGAAGCTGGCGAACTCGATGCCGATGGCGCCGCTGCCGACCACCAGCAGCGACTTCGGCATGGTCGGGGGTATCATCGCTTCCTTGTAGGTCCAGATCAGCTTGCCGTCCGGCTCCAGGCCGGGGAGTGCCCGCGCCCGCGCGCCGGTCGCGAGGATGATGTGCTTGGCGGTGAGGTCCGCGACCGGCTTGCCGTCCTTTTCCACCTTCAGCTTGCCGGGGCCGTTGAGGCGGCCATGACCGTCGAACACCTCGACCTTGTTCTTCTTGAGCAGGTGCTTCACGCCGTTGGAAAGCTGGTTCGCGACCTTGCGCGAGCGCTCGACCACCTTCTTGAGATCAAAGGTCACGTTGCTGGCGCTGAAGCCGTAGGCGTCGGCATGCTGCAGCAGATGGCCCACCTCCGCCGAGCGCAGCAGCGCCTTGGTCGGGATGCAGCCCCAATTGAGGCAGATCCCGCCCAGATGCTCGCGCTCCACGCAGGCGGTCTTGAGGCCGAGCTGCGCCGCGCGGATCGCGGTCACATAGCCGCCGGGGCCGCCACCCACCACGATGATATCGAAACTGTTGTCTGCCATGGGCGAGTCCTCAATCCTCTACGTTCAGCCCGGATTCATGGGCGCACTTCATCATGATTCTTTGGGCGCTTGCCTATTGCGCCTGGGTGTTGGCCTCGTTGGAAACTATGTTCTTCCCGACGCTCCATCGCCACCTTCCGCACCATCAGTTCAGCCCCGATTGATTCACGCATTTGTTGAAGATGGCCTCGGCACTCCGCCGGATATCCTCCTGCTCCGCCATCGCATCGAGATCGCCGGGCGGCACGTGACGGAAGTCCTCGAACATCTCGTCCGTGAAGCACTCGCATGCGGCGGTGAGTCGTTCTTCCATACTGGCTTCATCCGATGTCGCATATTGCTTCATGCGCTTTGCGCACAGGTGCGACAGCTTCGCTTTCACTGACTTTTCGTACACGCGGCCGGCCAACGTTCCAGGCTCGGCCGGATGGGTCATCACGTAGCGATAGACGCCGAAGCCGACGGCTGGGCTGACGACCAGCAGAAAGACCAGGCTGGCGAGGTACCATCGCAGCATCTATTCGGTTCCGCTCCCCTCTTTACACATTGCCGTCCGGCTTGCCGCCGCACCGGCCATGCATGCTCCTTCCCGATCACCTCACTCCGCCGCCTGGCGTGCGCGCTCCTGGCATTCGACGAAATGCGGCCGCATCTTGCCGGCTGCCGGCTCCTGCTCCGGGTTGGTGGCGAAGGACACGATCTCTTCCGCGTTCAGGAAGCTCACCACCGCCTGGCTGGTGCAGGCGCAATACTTGACCATCACCTCGTGCGCCTGCGGATTGGTAGGGTCCAGATTGGCTGCCTTCCATTCCGCTTCCATCGCCGCCTCGCAGCGCTGGGTGAAATAGTCGAAGAACTGCTTCTCCAATGGATCGCCGGCGACGGCCGGCGCCGCACACAACAGGGCAAGGCCAAGGGCGAATGCGACGCGCATCCGCCCTTACACCAGCATCGAAAGCGGGTTCTCGATCAGCTTCTTGAATGCGCTCAGGAACTCGGCACCGATCGCGCCGTCGACCACGCGGTGATCGACCGACAAGGTGCAACTCATCACCGTCGCCACCGCCAACTGGCCGTTCTTGACGACGGCGCGCTGATCGCCTGCGCCGACCGCCAGGATGCAGCCCTGCGGGGGGTTGATGATGGCGGCGAAATCCTTGATGCCGAACATGCCGAGATTGGACAGCGAGAAGCTGCCGCCGGTGTATTCCTCCGGCTTCAGCTTGCCGTCCTTGGCGCGCGCGGCGAGGCTCTTCATCTCGGACGAGATTTCCGACAGGCGCCTGTCTTCGGCGCGGCGGATGATCGGGGTGATGAGGCCGTTCGGGATCGCGACCGCGACCGAGATGTCGGCGGTCTTGTACATCTTCACGCCCTCGTCGCTCCACGAGGCGTTGGCCGCCGGCACCTGCTTCAAGGCAATGGCGCTGGCCTTGATGATGAAGTCGTTGACCGACAGCTTGAAGGCACCCTTGCCCTCCTTGGGCGCGCCGGCGTTGATCTCCTCCCGCACTTTCAGCAGCCGGTCGATCTCGCAATCGATGGTCAGATAGAAATGCGGCACGAACTGCTTCGATTCCTGCAGCCGCCGCGCGATGGTCTTGCGCATCATGCTGTGCGGCGTCAGGTCGAATTCCGGCTCGCCGAAGGCCGGCGTGCCAGGCACCGACGGCGCGCTCGGCAACCCCTTTGCCGCAGCTGGCGCGGGTGCAGCTTTCGCGCCGCCGCCTGCGGCCGCCTTGTCGATATCGGACTTCACCACGCGGCCATGCGGGCCTGAGCCGACAATGCGCGACAGGTCGAGCCCATGCTGCTGTGCCAAGCGCTTGGCGAGCGGGCTGGCGAAAATGCGTGTGCCGGATGCAGCGGCAGGAGTTGGAGCCGGCGCGGACGCCGGAGCCGCCGGCTGTTTCGGCGCATCGGCCTTGGGTGGTGCGGCCTCGGCTTTCGCGGGTGCCGGTGCCGACGGCGTTTTGGGCGCGGTCGCAGCGGCGGCCGCTTTGATATCACCGGTGCTCTCGCCTTCCTCCAGCAGCACGGCGATCACATCATTGACCTTCACGCCCTGCGCGCCTTCGGGGACCAGGAGCTTGCCGATCTTCCCCTCCTCGACCGCCTCGACCTCCATGGTCGCCTTGTCGGTCTCGATCTCGGCGATCACGTCACCGGGTTTGACCGGGTCGCCTTCCTTCTTCAGCCAGCGCGCGAGATTGCCTTCCGTCATTGTAGGAGAGAGGGCGGGCATCAGGATGTTGATCGGCATGACCCGTCCTCCTCAGCGATAGGTGACGCGCTTGACGGCTTCGACGATGTGCTCGGCCTGCGGCAGCGCCAGCTTCTCGAGGTTGGCGGCATAGGGCATCGGCACGTCCGCGCCATGGACCCGCACCACCGGCGCGTCCAGCCAGTCGAACATCTGCTCCATCGCCACGGCCGCCAGTTCGGAGCCGATGCCGGCAAAGGGCCAGCCTTCCTCTACGCTGACCAGGCGGTTGGTGCGCTTCACGGATTCCACGATGGTATCGGTATCGAGCGGCCGGATGGTCCGAAGGTCGATCACTTCCGCTTCGATGCCCTGCTTCGCCAGTTCCTCGGCTGCGGTCAAGGCGACGCCGACCATGCGCGAGAAGGCGGTGATGGTGACGGCATCGCCGGGCCGCACGACCTTCGCCTTGCCGATCGGCACGACCCATTCGGGATCGGTCGGCACCGGGAAGGTCTGGCCGTAGAGCACCTCGTTTTCAAGGAAGATGACCGGATTCGGATCGCGGATCGCCGACTTGAGCAGGCCCTTCGCGTCGGCCGCCGACCAGGGCGAGACGACCTTGAGGCCTGGGCAATGGGCGTACCAGCTCGCATAGCATTGCGAATGCTGCGCGGCCACGCGCGCCGCCGCGCCGTTGGGGCCGCGGAACACGATCGGGCAACCGAGTTGGCCGCCGGCCATGTAGAGCGTCTTGGCAGCGGAATTGATGATGTGGTCGATCGCCTGCATGGCGAAGTTGAAGGTCATGAATTCGACGATCGGCCGGAGGCCAGCCATCGCGGCGCCGACCCCGACGCCGGTGAAGCCATACTCGGTGATCGGCGTATCGATCACGCGCTTGGCGCCGAATTCCTCGAGCAATCCCTGGCTGACCTTGTAGGCGCCCTGATATTCGGCGACCTCTTCGCCCATCAGGAAGACCTTGTCGTCACGGCGCATCTCTTCCGCCATGGCGTCCCGCAGGGCTTCGCGGACAGTCTGAGGATGGGTCTCGCCCTTGTAGTCGGATTCCACGGGCGCGACGGCTTTCGGCGCGGCCGCCGCCTTCGGAGCCGCAGGCGCAGCCGGTGTTGCGGGCTTGGCCTCCGCCGGCGCGGGCGTTGGCGCCGGCGCTGCCTTGGGGGCGGCTTTCGGAGCCGCGCCAGCCTGCTCCCCCTCGCCGCGCACGATGGCGATCGGCGTGTTGACCGCGACCCCTTCAGTGCCGGCGGGAATGAGGATCTGGTCGAGGATGCCCTCCTCGACCGCCTCGACCTCCATTGTCGCCTTGTCGGTCTCGATCTCTGCCAGGATATCGCCCGGTTTGACCGCATCGCCGACCGACTTGCTCCACTTGGCGAGCTTGCCTTCCGTCATGGTGGGAGACAGAGCGGGCATCAGAACTTCAACGGCCATGTTCGTCTCCCTTTCTCACGCCTCGACCAGGACATCGGTCCAGAGCTCCGCCGGATCTGGCTCCGCCGATTGCTGGGCGAATTCGGTGGCGGCCGACACGATCTCCTTGATCTCGCGATCGAAGTCCTTGAGCTTCGCCTCGTCGGCAACCTTGCTGCTCAGGATATATTCGCGCAGCCGGTCGATCGGGTCGTGCTCCTGCCGCATCTTCGCGACTTCTTCCTTGCTGCGGTATTTCGCGGGATCGGACATCGAATGGCCGCGATAGCGATAGGTCATCATCTCCAGGATGAACGGCCCCTTGCCGTCGCGCGCGTGCGCCAGCGCGGCCGCGCCGGCCTTGCGGACCGCCATCACGTCCATGCCATCGACGCGGTCGCCCGGGATGCCGTAGGCGACGCCGCGCTTGTAGAGCTCCGTGCCGGCGGTGGAGCGCTGCACGCTGGTGCCCATGGCGTATTTGTTGTTCTCGACCACATAGACGACGGGCAGCTTCCACAAGGCCGCCATGTTGAACGCCTCGGCGACCTGGCCCTGGTTGATCGCGCCGTCGCCGAGGTAGCACATGCAGACCTTGCCATCCTCGCGGTACTTGTGCGCGAAGCCGAGGCCGGTGCCGAGCGGGACCTGGCCGCCGACGATGCCATGGCCGCCATAGAATCCCTTCTCGCGGCTGAACATGTGCATGGAGCCGCCCTTGCCCTTGGAATAGCCGCCGCGCCGTCCGGTCAGCTCCGCCATCACGCCCTTGGCATCCATGCCGCAGGCCAGCATGTGGCCGTGATCGCGATAGGAGGTGATGACGGTGTCGCCCTGCTCCGCCGCGGCCTGCATGCCGACCACCACGGCTTCCTGGCCGATGTAGAGATGGCAGAAGCCGCCAATGAGGCCCATGCCGTAGAGCTGGCCGGCCTTTTCCTCGAACCGGCGGATCAGCAGCATGTCGCGATAATGGGTGAGGATGTCCTGAGGCGTGGATTCGCCGCCGCTTTTGGCAGCGCGGCTCTGCGCGGGTTTCGCCATGGTTAACCCCTGACTGGCTGGAGTGGCGAGTAGGAACGATCAGGCGGCTTTGGCCGCTTTTCGCGGATTATGGTTAGCGAAAGGGCAAAAAGCAAGGAACTTAAACTGTTGTTTCATATGACAAATATATGATTAACTGAAATTCAGTTAATCGCGGAATTTTCGCTATCTCTGGGGTGCGCTGCCGGTTGGTTTGTTGCTCGGCAGGAAGATGACGACGTCATTCGGATCGCTGAAATTCAGCATGATGCGCGCCCGCTCTTCGAGCATGTCGAGATCGAGCGAGGAATTGCTGAGGAGCGCGACGCGCTGCTCCAGCGCGGCGCGGTCGGCGGCACTCTTCGCGAGCTCCTGCTGCGAAGCCTCGAGCTGCTGGTTGACGCGCAGCCAAGCCAGGATGCCGCGATCACCCTGGACAGCGTGATAGATGAAGTAGCCGGCCACGCACGCACCCAGAAGCTGGGCCGCCAAGGACTTGAGTCGCCGGTGAAATTCGCGCCGAACCTGCATGACGAGACGGAATCACACAAGGATTCGTCTCGTCAATAGAATTACGTGCGTTAGCGCCCTTTGCGCGCCAATGCCGCGCGGCCGCCATAGCGCGCGGCGGAGCCGAGCTGCTCCTCGATGCGCAGGAGCTGGTTGTACTTCGCGATCCGGTCGGAGCGCGAGAGCGAGCCGGTCTTGATCTGCCCGCAATTGGTCGCGACCGCGAGATCGGCGATGGTCGAATCCTCGGTCTCGCCCGAGCGATGCGACATGACGGCGCGATAGCCGGCCTTGTGCGCCATCTCCACCGCGGTCAGGGTCTCGGTCAACGTGCCGATCTGATTGACCTTGATGAGGATCGCGTTGGCGATGCCGCGCTCGATGCCGGTCGCGAGGCGCTCGGGATTGGTGACGAACAGATCATCGCCGACCAGCTGCACGTGATCGCCGATGGCGCGGGTCAATGCCTTCCAGCCGTCCCAGTCGTCCTCTGCCATGCCGTCCTCGATCGACAGGATCGGATAGGACGACACCAGCTTGGAATAGAGCGCGACCATGCCGGCGGCATCGAGCACCTTGCCCTCGCCTTCCAGGTGATATTGGCCGTTCTTGTAGAATTCGGTGGATGCCGTATCGAGCGCGAGGCCGATCTCATCGCCGGCCTTGAAGCCGGCCTTCTCGATCGCCTTCACGATGAAATCGAGGGCGTCCTCGGCGCTCTTGAGGTTGGGCGCGAAGCCGCCTTCGTCTCCGACATTAGTGTTGTGGCCGGCGGCCTTCAACTGCGCCTTCAAGGCGTGGAACACTTCCGCGCCCCAGCGGATCGCCTCGGCCCCGCTTTCGGCGGCGACCGGCATGATCATGAATTCCTGGAAGTCGATCGGATTGTCGGCATGGGCGCCGCCATTGATGATGTTCATCATCGGCACCGGCAGCACACGTGCCTGCGCACCGCCGACATAACGATAGAGCGGCAGGCCCGCTTCCGCCGCCGCAGCCTTCGCGACCGCAAGGCTGACGCCGAGGATCGCGTTGGCGCCGAGGCGTGCCTTGTTGGGCGTGCCGTCCAGCTCGATCATGAGCTCATCCAGGCGCACCTGGTCGGTGCCCTCCAGGCCGCCGATCGCGTCCTGAAGCTCGCCATTCACCGCCTCGACCGCGTTCAGGACACCCTTGCCAAGATAGCGGCTCTTGTCGCCGTCGCGCAGCTCGACCGCCTCATGCGCGCCGGTGGAGGCGCCGGATGGCACGGCAGCGCGCCCGCTGGCGCCGCTCTCCAAGGTGACATCCACCTCCACAGTCGGATTGCCGCGACTATCCAGGATTTGCCGCGCGTGCAGGTCGATGATCGCACTAATGCCTTGCTCCCTAGAGGTGGTTCGCGCCCGTTATATCGCAGGCGCACAACGGGTCCAGGGAAAATCCCGCGACATTCGGAATCAGCGCAGACCGTGGGACTTCAGGGTGTCCTCGATGCTCCGGTCGAGCAGGCCGCGTTCGGCGGCGGCCAGGTCCGTCATCACGCCCATGGTCTGCTTCGGGCAGTCCTGGACGTCGGCCAGGCTGAGATTGAGCGCATTGACCAGATCGTTCAGCGTGACGTCGTTGAGGTCGCGCGCCAGGACCCAGCGGCGATTGTCGCTCCTGACCACGAAGCGCGCCCCGCGCAGCATGTCCATCACATAGGTCAGCTTGCCGATCTCGGCACCCAGCTCACGGCTCATATAGTCGAGCTTCTCCCCGCCGCTGGCCGTGCTCTGGATCGCGCGGAGGCTGGCGAGCGCCCCGAGGGCGAGGCCCAGGACATCGCCACGCCGCGGCCGCTCGTCCGGGTCGCGCCGGCCGGAGCGCCATTCCGGCAGCGAGGCCGTAATCTCCGCGCCGATCAGCACGACCAGCCAGCCGAGATACATCCAGATGAGAAAGATCGGCAGCGCCGCCAGCGCGCCATAGAGCGTCTGGTAGCTGCCGAGAAAGCCGAGATAGTAGCCGAAGGCGCGCTTCAGCGCCTCGAACAGCACCGCCGCGATGACAGCGCCAGTTGCCGCGTCCATCCAGCGGACCGGCCGCGTCGGGATCAGGCGATAGAACAGCAGGAAGCCGACCGCCTCCAGCACGAACGGCGCGATCGAGGCATAGAGCCGCACCGCCCCGGACATGTAGCTCGACGACTGTGCGATCGCGAAGGCATAGCTGGAGATCGAGAAGGCAATGCCGAACAGGATTGGGCCCAGCGTGATGAGCGCCCAATAGACCGGGAAGCGCTGGATCTTGAAGCCGCGCCCGCCGCCCCAGATGCGATCGAATGCCGTCTGGATGGTGTTGATGAGCAGCAGCGCCGTTACCGCAAGGCCGAGGATGCCGACGCCCGTCGTCTCGCCGGCATTGCGGATGAAGCTCTGCAGATGCCCTTCGACGATCACTGCCAGGCTCGGTGCTGCATTCTCGATCAGCGAGCGCAGCAGGGTTTCGCGCATATTGCTGAAGGCCGGGAATGCCGCGAACATGGCAAGGCCGATCGCCATCATCGGCACCATCGCCAACAGCGACGTGTAGCTGAGCGAGGAAGCGACCGACGGGCAGGAATCGCGGCTGAAGCGCCGCACGACATAGCCGATCAGGCTGTAGGCCTTGTGCTGGCGGGTGCGATCGATCAGGTTCTGGAACTGGCCGAACCGGCCCCGACCCGGCTCGTCCTCGGGGCTTGCTGCCGGCACCTCGGAGTCTCGGCTGTCGCCTTCCATGGCGAAAACCCTAGGCCGATTGGCGGTTTACGGTCAATCGTGGACCTTCGTCCTCAAGAACTCGACCCGTTCGGCGATACTGCAGCGCGGCAATTCGACCAGGTCGTAGCCGAGCGTCTCGTAGGTGGCGACCATGGTCTCGTAAGTCTGCACGGCCTCGGTGAAGCTCTGCTTGCGCTCAGTATCCGTCGTGAAAATCTCGACCCAAGGCGGCGCAATAAAGACGCGGCGGTTGTAGCAGAACAGCGCGGCCGCCTTCTCAACGTGAGGAGGAATGGGCAGGTTCATCAGCCGCAGATAGCCGAGGACGTCCGGCACACCGCGATCGAAGAACACCGGGCCGGCCAGATCCTGTGCTTTCCTGTACGAGCGCAGTTCCCAACTCAGCATGAGTTCGGCAAAGAGCGCCGGATCGTGCAACGCCGGTCCGTCGATCACCTGCTGATCCTGGATGATGGCGCGACCGGCCTCGATGGAACGCGCAAAGCCGGCTCGCTCCAAAGCATCGATGAGCGTGCTCTTGCCGGAGCCGGGGCCGCCGGTAATCACGAACAGATGTGCGGCGCGAATTGCCACGCAATGACTCTGGAAAATAGAGGAAGGGCGTAACGCTGGATGCCGGCGTCAGATCACGGAGCTATGTTTTCTATCGGCCGCGACTTCGCGATCTTGTCGAGCGCGAGCAATGTTTCCAGCACGCGGCGCAGATGCTTGAACGGCACCATGTTGGGACCGTCGGACGGCGCGTGGTCGGGGTCCTCGTGCGTCTCCATGAAGACCGCCGCAACGCCGACCGCGACGGCGGCGCGCGCCAGGACCGGCACGAACTCACGCTGCCCGCCGCTGGACGTGCCCTGCCCGCCCGGCTGCTGCACCGAGTGGGTGGCATCGAACACAACGGGATAGCCGGTGTCGGCCAGGATCGGCAGAGCGCGCATGTCGCTGACGAGGGTGTTGTAGCCGAAGCTCGCGCCGCGCTCGCACAAGAGGACGTTGTCGTTGCCCTCGTTGTGGCACTTGGCGGCGACGTTCTTCATATCCCAAGGCGCGAGGAACTGGCCCTTCTTGATGTTGATCGCGCGCCCGGTCTTCGCAGCGGCAACGATCAGATCGGTCTGCCGGCAGAGAAACGCGGGTATCTGCAAGACGTCGACCGCTTCGGCGACCGGTGCGCATTGATCCGGCGCATGCACATCGGTCAGCACCGGCACGTCGAATTTCTCGCGCAACTCGGCAAGGATCGGCAGGCTCTTTTCCAGGCCGAGCCCGCGCGCGGCGGTAGCGCTGGTGCGGTTCGCCTTGTCGAAGCTGGTCTTGTAGATGAGGCCGATCCCAAGGCTGCGCGTGAGCTCGGTCAGCGCACTGCACATCTCGTGTGCGTGCGCGCGGCTTTCGAGCTGGCACGGACCAGCGATCAGGGCGAACGGCTTGTCGTTGCCGATCTCGATATTGTGGATCTTCACGTGGCGCGGTTTTGTCATGGCTGCCACCTTACACCAAGCGGGCCTGTGTCACCGCCGCGCCGATGAATGACACGAACAGCGGATGCGGCTCGAACAGGCGCGATTTCAGTTCCGGATGGAACTGGACGCCAATGAACCACGGATGGTCGGGGATTTCCACGATCTCCGGCAGGATGCCGTCCGGCGACATGCCGGAGAAACGCAGGCCTTCCTGCTCCAGCCGCTCCTTGTAATTGATGTTCACTTCATAGCGATGACGGTGCCGCTCCGAGATCGCAGTCTTGCCATAGATATTTGCGACCGCGCTGCCCGGTTTCAAGATCGCCTCGTAGGCGCCTAGCCGCATGGTGCCGCCGAGATCGCCGCCCGCCCTGCGGGTCTCCAGCACGTTGCCACGCACCCATTCGGTCATCAGGCCGACCACCGCCTCCGGGCAGGGCCCGAATTCGGTCGAGCCTGCGTTCTTGATACCGGCGAGATTGCGCGTCGCCTCGATCACCGCCATCTGCATGCCGAAGCAGATGCCGAAATAGGGAATCTTGCGCTCGCGCGCGAAGCGGGCGGAATTGATCTTGCCTTCCGAGCCGCGCTCGCCGAAGCCGCCCGGCACCAGGATGCCGTGTACGCCCTCCAGATGCTGGACCGTGTCCTCGCGCTCGAAGATCTCGGAATCGATCCAGTTGAGATTGACCTTCACGTTGTTGGCAATGCCGCCGTGGCGCAACGCTTCGGCCAGCGACTTGTAGGCGTCGAGCAGCGAGGTGTATTTGCCGACCACCGCGATGTTCACTTCGCCTTCCGGCGAGCGGATGCGGTCGACCACCTGCTGCCACTTCGACAAGTCCGGCTCTTTGGTGTCGATACCGAAATGGCGGCACACTTCGTGGTCGTAGCCTTCGGCGTGGTAGGCCAGCGGCACGGCATAGATGGTATCGACATCGAGCGCCTGGATCACGGCGCTCGGCCGCACGTTGCAGAACTGCGCGATCTTGCGCCGGCTGTCGGCCGGGATCTGGCGGTCGGAGCGGCAGAGCAGCAAATCGGGCTGGATACCGACGGCCTGCAGCTCCTTCACCGAATGCTGCGTCGGCTTGGTCTTGAGTTCGCCGGCGGACGGGATATACGGCACCAGGGTCAGGTGCACGAACATCGCGCGGTCCTTGCCCAGCTCGTTGCCCAACTGGCGGATCGCTTCCAGGAACGGCAGGCTTTCGATATCGCCGACCGTGCCGCCGATCTCGCACAGCACGAAATCCTCGTCGCCCAGGTCGGCCTTGATCCAGTCCTTGATCGCGTCGGTGACGTGGGGAATGACTTGGATGGTGGCGCCGAGATAGTCGCCGCGCCGTTCCTTCGCGATCACGTTGGAATAGATCTTGCCCGTCGTCACGCTGTCGGTCTTGCGGCTGGAGAGGCCTGTGAAGCGCTCGTAGTGCCCGAGATCGAGGTCGGTCTCCGCCCCGTCGTCGGTCACATAGACCTCGCCATGCTGATACGGGCTCATGGTGCCCGGATCGACATTCAGGTAGGGGTCCAGCTTGCGCAGGCGAACTTTGAAGCCCCTGGCCTGCAAAAGCGCGCCAAGAGCCGCCGACGAAAGCCCCTTCCCCAATGAAGAAACCACGCCGCCGGTGATAAATATGAAGCGAGACATGGGCCGACTTTATGGAACGAGTCGGGCGCGCCCAGCAAGGAAACAATCTCCTCTGGGATCACCCGAGTCGGATTGACGAAAACCGCCTGACGGGGGAGATTTAATCCCCCGCTGGCACTGCTGGAGTCGCTGGCTGTGCCGGTGCAGTTTGCGCCGGCGCAGTCCCGCTGGTTGCCGCTCCGCTCGCCGGCGCGGTTGCCGGTGCTGTGCCGGTTGCCGGCCCCGTATCGCCCGCTGGTGCAGTCACAGGTGCGGTCGTCCCGGTCGTTGCGGGGACCAGCGGACCCTGGCTATGCACGCGGCTGCCGATAATGGCCAATGCCAGGCTGGTGACAAAAAAGGCAGTCGCCAGGATGCCAGTCGCCTTGCTCAGGCCGTCCGCCTTGGCCCGGCCGGACATCAGGCCACCGAGGCCGCCGCTGCCGCCGCCCAGCCCGCCGATGCCGCCTTCCTTCTTCTGCAGAAGGATCGCGATCACCAGGCCGATAGCGATCAGGACGTGGATAATCAGAATGACTGCCATGCTCTATCCAACCAATGTCGGGAACGGCGCGGGTTCTATCCGCTTTTCGGAGGCTCCGCCAGTCGGAATATTGGCCTAGCCGTTGGCTGCGGCAAGGGCGATTGCCCAGAACTCCTCGCCCTTCAGGCTGGCTCCGCCGACCAGGGCGCCGTTGACATCCGGGACCCGCAGAAGGGTCGCGGCGTTGGAGGCTTTGACCGAGCCGCCATAGAGAATCCGCATCTCGGCGCCATCCTCGAACCAGCCTTTCAGCAAGGTGCGGATATGGCCATGAACCACGGCGACATCGTCGGGGGTGGGTGTGCGGCCGGTGCCGATCGCCCAGACCGGCTCATAGGCGATAACCAGATTGGCGGCCGCGGCGTCGGCCGGGACCGAACCCTCGAGCTGCGCCGAAATGACGTCCAAAGTGGCGCCGCGGTCACGCTCGGCCTCTGTCTCGCCGACGCAGACGATGGCGATGAGGCCAGCCTCGTGCGCCGCTTTCGCCTTGGCCGCGACCAGTTCGCTGCTCTCGCCATGATCGGCGCGGCGTTCGGAATGGCCGACGATGACATGGCTGCAGCCGCAATCGGCCAGCATCGCCGCCGCGATATCGCCGGTATGGGCGCCCGATTGCCTGGTGTGGCAGTCCTGGCCGCCGACCGCGATGCCGCTCCCTTCCGTCAGCTTCGCGGCCCACATCAGATAGCCGGCGGGCGGGCAGACCAGCAGATCGGCGGCCAGCTCCGGTTTGGCGGTGCGGCGAGCCTTGAGATCGGAAATCAGCGCCTCGGTCTGGGCGCGGCTGCCATTCATTTTCCAGTTTCCGGCGATCAGGGGCCGCAGGCGCGAAGCGTTCATGGCAGGCCGTCATCCTCGGTTCAAAGGGCGGGAGACGCTTGTTAGCACAGCACTTTTTAGCCTGCCAGCCGGCAAGTTTCAGGCCCGGAAGCGGGGTGTTCCGCCCTTGCTCCCCTAATGAGGCATCTCTATGATCCGCGCCGATTTTTCAACGATTGGGGCATCATGCTCACTACCATCCGCGGCAAGGCCAAGTCCTGGATCGTCAAGGTCCTGTTCGGGTTCCTCATTCTCGCTTTCGCGGCCTGGGGCATTGGCGACATTTTCGCGAACCGCGGCCTGACCAAGCCCGTGCTGCAGGTTGGCGAACTCAAATACACGCGCGAGGAGTTCAGCCGCGACCTGCGCCGCCGCCTGCAACAATTCCAGCAGCAGGGCATCGCCATCAACGCACAGCAATTCGCCGCGCTGGGCGGCATCGATCAGATTCTGAGTCAGCAGACCAGCCAGATGCTGATGCGGCATTATGCCGACCAGCTCAATCTCACGATCCCCCAGGCCGTGGCGATCGCCGACATCCAGAACAACCCGGCCTTCCGCAATGCGGCGGGGCTGTTCGATCGCGATCAGTTCCTGGCGCTTCTCAGCCAGAATGGATTGAGCGAAGCCGGCTATGTCCAGTTGCGCGGCGACGAGATGCGCATGCAGCAATTGGCCGGCCCGACCTTTGCCTCGCTGTCCACGCCGGCGGTGCTGAACGATCGCATCTACGCCTATCTGAACGAGCAGCGCAGCGCCGAATTCCTGGTGATTCCCGATGCCAGCATGACCGAGGTGAAGGATCCGGATCAGCCCGCGCTGGAAAAATTCTACAAGGACAACATCGCGCAATATCAGCGCCCCGAATATCGCGCCTTCATCGCGCTGCATCTGAAGGCGGAAGATTTCGCCAAGGACGTCACCATCCCGGACGACCAAGTGAAGAGCGAGTTTGAATCCCGCAAGGCGGAGTTCTCGACGGCGGAATCGCGCGCGATGGAGCAGGTCGTGCTGCAGGACCAGGCGAAGGCCGATGCGATCGTCGCCGCCGTCAAAGGCGGCAAGAGCTTCACCGACGCCGTCAAGGAAACGACCGGCGGCGCGCCCGTGGATCTCGGCAACGTCACCAAGGACAAGCTGCCGGCCGATATCGCGGAGCAGAGCTTCGCCCTCCCCGCGGATGGCGTTTCGGCGCCGCTGAAGAGCGCCTTCGGTCTCCACGTCGTGCACGTCAAGTCGATCACGCCGGGCGTCACCAAGACGTTCGACGACGTGAAGGATCAGTTGCGCCAGGAACTCGCGCTCGCCCAGGCCGGCGATGCGATGGTGTCGGTGGTCAACCAGCTCGACGACACGCTCGCCAGCGGCGCATCGGTATCGGATGCCGCGGAGCAATTGCACCTGACGGCGCAGAAATATGACGCGGTGGATTCCTCGGGCAAGGGGCGCGACGGCAAGGATGTCAACGTCGTTCCCGAGATCCTCCACCTCGCCCAGCAGACCGAAGCCGGGCAGACCAGCCTGGTCTCCACCCTCAGCGACGGCTCCTATGCGGTCGTGCAGGTCACCAGCGTGACGCCGGCCGAGGCCAAGCCACTGACCGAAGTCGCGGAGCAGGTGAAGCAGGATTGGCTGGCCAAGGCGAGGCGCGACGCCGCCGACGCCAAGGCCAAGGACCTGGCCGACAAGGTCAAGGCCGGCGATCTGGCGGCACTTGGCAAGCAATCCGGCCTGCAGCTGCAAGTCAGTCAGCCATTCACCCGCGACAAGGGCGATGGCGTCATCGACCCGTCGCTGGCGCAGAAACTGTTCGCGCTCAAGCTTGGCGAAGCGGCGACCGGCCGCACCGCGGACAGTGCGATCGTGGCCCGGGTCTCCGCCATCATCCCGGCCAAGCCGGAGGAGAACAAGGACCAGGTCGCACAGGTGTCCAAGCAACTGACCGACGCGATGCGCAAGGACCTTTACGCCGAGTTCCTGGTCGCGCTCGGCAAGAACGTGACGATCGAGCGCAACAACGAGGTCATCGACCAGATGATCGCGGCCGAGCAATGAATGTCGAGCCGGAGTTCGACCGCTTTGCCGCCGCGTATGAATCCGGCAAGCCCCAGGTCGTCTGGACCCGCCTGATCGCGGATCTCGAGACGCCGGTCTCCGCGCTGCTGAAGCTGGCGGACGGGCGGCCCAATTCGTTCCTGCTGGAATCGGTCGAGGGCGGACGCTCGCGCGGGCGCTATTCGCTGATCGGCCTGAAGCCCGACGTGATCTGGCGCTGCCGGGGCGACAAGGCGGAGATCAATCGCGATGCGCGGTTCCAGCCCGACCGCTTTGTCGCCGAGCCGACCGGCGCGCTGGCCTCGCTGCGTGCGCTGATCGCGGAATCGCGCATCGCGCTGCCGCAGGGCCTGCCGCCGATGGCATCCGGCCTGTTCGGGTACATGTCGTACGACATGGTGCGGCTGGTGGAGAAATTGCCGGACCTGAAGCCGGAGAAGCTGGGCCTGCCGGACGGCATTTTCCTGCGGCCGACCGTGATGGCGATCTTCGACAGCGTCGAGGACATGATCACGGTGGTGACGCCGATCTGGCCGGGGGCCGGCGGCAATGCGCGCGCGGCGTACAACCAGGCGCTGGAGCGCCTGTCCGACGTCGTGCACGATCTGGATCGCGCGCTGCCGCAACAGCGCACCAACAACGGCGTTCTGCTCGATTTGCCGGAGCCGCAATCCAACATGCCGCCGGAAGCCTTCAAGGCGATGGTGGATCGCGCCAAGGAATACATCCTGGCGGGCGACATCTTCCAGGTCGTGCTGTCGCAACGGTTCAGCCTGCCGTTTCAGTTGCCGCCGCTGGCGCTCTATCGCTCGCTGCGGCGGCTCAATCCCTCCCCTTTCCTGTTCTATCTCGATTTCGGCGGCTTCTCCGTCATCGGTTCCAGCCCGGAGATCCTGGTGCGGCTGCGCGACGGCACCGTCACGATCCGCCCGATCGCCGGGACGCGGCCGCGTGGCAAGAGCCCGGACGAGGATCGCGCGCTGGCCGCCGACCTGCTCGCCGACCAGAAGGAGCTGGCCGAGCATCTGATGCTGCTCGATCTCGGGCGCAACGATGTCGGCCGGGTCGCCAAGGTCGGCAGCGTCCGGGTGACCGAGCGCATGAAGATCGAGAACTATTCGCACGTCATGCACATCGTCTCCAACGTCGAGGGCGCGATCGATCCCAAGCACGACGCGATGGATGCGCTGATGGCGGGTTTCCCCGCCGGCACCGTTTCGGGCGCGCCGAAGGTGCGGGCGATGGAGATCATCGAAGAGCTGGAGCCGGAGAAGCGCGGCATCTATGGCGGCGCGGTCGGCTATTTCGCGGCCAATGGCAGCATGGATACCTGCATCGCCTTGCGCACCACGGTCGTGAAGGACGGTGTCATGTATGTGCAGGCCGGCGCCGGCATTGTTGCGGACAGCGTGCCGGAGAGCGAGCACCAGGAATGCCAGCACAAGGCCCGCGCACTGGTGCGCGCCGCCCAGGAGGCCGTGCGCTTCGCCGCCACCGGCCGCGGCAACTTTTGACCCAGCCCGATCCGGCACGCGCGCTGCTGGATGCCGTCATCGACTTCTACGGCGGCTTTGGCCGCGCGGGCGATCCGGGCGCTGTTCCGATGCTGGGTACGGTGCTTGCGGATTTGGGGCGCGCAACTTCATCTGCGCCCGCCCTTGCGCCACACGCCATCACGGCATCAGCGCTCCTCGACGCGGCGCTGCCTAAGACGGCATTCGGCGCCGTCATCGCTCAGGCCGCGCCCCTGCTCCGCTGGCGGCAGAATCCCAATTATACGATTGCCAATATGGGCGCCGGTTTCATGGCGGGTTATGGGTATGTCGAATTCGCGGGACCCAAGGATGCGTTGTTCCATGCGCCCGACATTCGCGTCGGACTCCTGCTGCTGGGTCCGGAACTGCACTATCCGCTGCACGCTCATCCAGCGGAAGAAGTCTATCATCCGCTGACCAATGGCGGCCGGTGGCGGCGCGGGCAAGAGCCGTGGCGCACAGTCCCCGCGGGCCACGCGATCCATCACCCACCCATGATTCCGCACGAGACGAAGGCGGCAGATTCCACGTTGCTCGCGCTCTATTGCTGGCGTGGCGATACGGTGACAGAAGCGCGCCTAACTGGTTGATGAAAATGACAATCATTGCGCAGCTTGTCGTTGCAACGGTGCGCCACGCGGACTAGCTTCCGACAAGTCCGTGGAACAAGAGCCCCGGGAGGTCTGCCATGAAAGTCGATGCCAGTGTCGTCAAGCACCTCAACAAGCTGCTGAAGAACGAACTGACCGCGATCAATCAGTATTTCTTGCATGGGCGGACAATCCGGCATTGGGGCTTCGAACGGCTGGGCAAGAAGATCTACGAAGAATCGATCGGCGAGATGAAGCACGCCGACCACCTCATCAAGCGCATCCTGCTGCTGGAGGGGCTGCCCAACCTACAGGACCTCGGCAAGCTGCTAATCGGCGAGACTGTGCCGGAGTGCCTGAAGAGCGATCTCAAGCTGGAATATGGCGCGCGTACCGACATGGTGGCCGCGATCGCCCACTTCGAGAGCGTGAAGGACTTCGTTTCGCGCGACCTCGTCACCGACATCCTCGATGATACCGAGGAACATATCGACTTCCTGGAGACCGAACTGGAGCTGGTGCAGAAGGTCGGCCTGCAGAACTACCTGCAGACCCAGATCGGCGAAGGGCCGTCGTCTTCGTCCTAAGCGGGGCTACTCGGCCGCCATCAGATGGCGTTCGCCGGCGGCGACGGTCTCGTCGAGGATCTCGCCCATGGCATCGAGGCAGGAACCGCATTGCGGCGCTTTGCCTTTGCCGCCAAACACCTGCTTGCAACAGGTTGCGCCGGCGCGGGCGGCCGCGCGGATGTCGTGATCGCTGATTCGATTGCAGACGCAGATGATCATGCCAGCCCTGACCCGCCCAATGACAATGCGAACAATTCGCAGGCGGAAGATACGCAGCAGGCCGATCCAGATCAAGTACGAATGCGAACGGTTCGCAGGATTGTGAGCAGGGCGACACTGTAGCGTCCGATCAAGGGTTTATTGCCTTTTCCTGAGACATTTCAGCGCGCTATGCTGCATTCCGCCGCAGGAGGCGGCCCCGCTTGGTAGAGATCGCCCCGCTTCTGGCCTGGCTGGAAGGTCCCGGCCGCCGCCTGATCGAGACCGAGGCCTTTGTCGAGGCCCTGGGCGAGCAATTGCTCGAGGTTGGCCTGCCGATCGACCGCATCACCACCGGCATCCCGATGCTGCACCCGCAGATCGCCTCCTCCAGCGTGGTGTGGGAGCCGGAGCGTCTCTCCCACGAGCGGCAATGGCAAATGACCAGCCTGACCCGCTCGATGTACGAGCGCAGCCCGCTCTACGTGGTCTATCGCGGCGACGGGCCGGTGCGGGCGCGCGTGACGCCGGAGCCGCAGCCGGAGGAATTCGGCATCATCGCCGACCTGCGCGAGGAAGGTTTCACCGACTACATCGCTTTGCCCGCCCCGTTCTCCGACGGGACGATCAAGGCCATGACCTTCGCCACCCGGCAGGAAGGCGGATTCGCGGATTCCGAGATTGCCGCGCTCCAGGTCCTGATGCCGCACTTCGCCTATCTCCTGGAGATCCAGACTCTGCGCCGGACCGCGCGCGTGCTGCTCGACACCTATGTCGGGCGGATTTCCGGCCAGCGCGTGCTGCAGGGGCAGATCAAGCGCGGCCAGGGCGAGGATGTGCGCGCCATCATCTGGTTCTCCGACCTGCGCGGCTTCACCGAATTGTCGGACGCACTCTCGAACGAAGAGCTGATCGGGCTGCTCAACGACTATTTCGGCGCCCTCACCCGCGCGGTCGAGGAGCAGCAGGGCGAGACCTTGAAATTCATCGGCGATGCCATGCTGGCAATCTATCCGATCGCGACGGCTTCAAGCGGCCGGAAGGCTGCGCTGCGCTCGCTGGCCTCAGCGCGCGCGGCCCAGGCCCGGATCGCGGAGATCAACCTCGCGCGGCGCAGCGCCGGCCAGGCCGTCATCCAATGGGGCCTCGCGCTGCATGTCGGCGAAGTCCATTACGGCAATATCGGCGGCGAGACGCGATTGGATTTCACTGTCATCGGCCCCGCCGTCAACCTCGCCGCCCGCCTGCAGAGCCTGTCCGCGCGCCTCGGCGAAGGCTGCGTCATCTCCGACGATTTCGCCGCCTTGCTGCGCGACCGCAGCGAACTGCGGGACCTTGGGGCGCATGAGTTGAAGGGGATCGCTGACAAGCGGCAGGTGTTTGGGTTGGCTTAGCGCACATCATGTCAGCGTCCCACCCGTCACCCCGGACAGCCGCGCAGCGGCGCGATCCGGGGTCCACGGATAGGCTTGGCGCCAAGCGGCGAAGTGGACCCCGGCTCGGAGGCCGGGGTGACGTGGAGTGGGTGAAAGCGTTGGAGCGTTTCGCTACCGCAGCTCCACCGGCTTGCCGTGTGGCGTGTGTTCGTAGGCGTCGATCCAGGCTTCCTTGCGCGCCGCGAGCAGAGCAGCGGACGCGATCTTCTTCTCCTGCACCAGATGCTCGAGCGCGGCCAGCACGTGGTGATAGTAGGTCGAACCGTCATCGGGATCGCCGGCGGCTTGTGCGCGCTTGATGGCGGCGCCCAAGGCATCGGCCCATTCGATTGCGTTGAAGCAGCCGGCCTGTTGCAACGCGATCGCGAGTGCCAGGGCCTGTGCTTCCCACGGCTCGGCGAACAGAGGCTCACCTTCGGCGCGGCGGATCGGCTGCAGCGCCGCGTCGGCACACGGCATGAGCGCGGGATTGCTCATGGCGCCTTGACCTTTGCGACTCCGATCATGGAATCGCGCGTCACCAAAGCGGCCAGTTGCTCCTCGCTCAGCTTCTCCGTGCCGGCGGGCCGTTCCGGCACGACCAGATAACGCACCTCAGCGGTCGAATCCCAGACCCGGATCTTCACATGCTCCGGAAGTTCCAGGCCGAACTCCTTCAGGACGCCACGCGGATCGATCACGGCGCGCGAGCGGTACGGCGCCGACTTGTACCAGGCCGGCGGCAGGCCCAGCACCGAAAGCGGATAGCAAGAGCACAAGGTGCAGACGACGAGATTATGGATGTCGGGCGTGTTCTCGACCGCGACGATGTGCTGGCCCTGGCGGCCGAGGAAATCGAGCTCGCCGATCGCCTTGGTGCCATCGCTGAGCAGACGCCGTCGGTACGCCGGATCGACCCAGGCCTTGGCGACGACTTTCGCGCCGTTACGCGGACCGATCTTCGATTCATAGATTTCGATCCAGGCATCGATCGTGGCGGGATCGACCAGACCCTTTTCCGTGAGCAGGCTTTCCAGCGCCTTGACGCGCAAGGCCGGATCGGGCGGCAGCTCGGAATGAATGTCGTGATGATGCGCTAGATCATCGCCATGGGCATGCGTGTGCTTATGCTGGCTCAAGGTAGCTCTCCCACAGATCGGCGCAGATTTCGTCTCGGGCCGAGGCCTCCTGCCCCCACAGCTCGCGCATCGAAAAGGCCACGGTATAGAGATGTTCCGGCGCTTCGCCTTTCATGTGCGCGTTGGTGTCGGGGAAAACGTGACCGCCATGATGAAGCCGGACAATCCCGACCTTCCCCCGCACGTAACGCGGCAGCCGCGTGTGGCCCGCCGGATTGATGTTGCGCGCCCGGACGCGCTGGCCGATCGCGAACTGAGGAGTCGTCGCGACCTCGCGCGTGAAAATGCCCTGACTCTTTTGGCTCTGCCATACCTGCTCTGCGCGGATGGCGTCGTTGCGCTTGGCGCTGCCCGGTGCGGCATGGCCGCTCTTGATCTCGTCCTTGGTCGCAAGCCCGCCATCGAGCAATGCCGCGACGCAGACCGAGTACCAGTGGTCGTAGTAGCCGCGCGCCAGATAGAGGTGCGGCGGCATCAGTTCGCGGATATGGCGGAAGCGGTCGATGTTGAAGCCTTTGGGAAAGGTCATGCCGCGCGCGATGCCGAGCATGCGCGCCTCCCACGGCGCATGCCACAGCGGCTCGTCCTGCTCCGGGGCGATCGGTCCGTGGCCGTGCATGCCGCCCATGTCATGAACGCCGTTCATGCTTTCCGCTCCTTTGATGCGATCACTTTCGCCACGACGCCGGCAAAGGAATTCTCCTGGTCCTTGCGGCCATGATAGCCCCTAATTGCCAGGCATCCAACGGTGGCAATCATGCCACGCGTCAATGACGGCACACGGATCGACAGGTTCGCAGTCGATTGTTCCTGCATCGGCCGGAGAGGAAGTAGACTTCGCCGATCGGTAGGCCTAGTGCGCCTTCCGCCAGTCCCACGGCATGGTGAAGGCGCTGGACCAGATGCCGCGTTGCGCGGACCTGGCCTCGTCGGCGGCGGATCTGACGATTTCGCACTTGCAGGAATGGGTGGGAACGGCCCAGCCGTTTGCCGCGAGCCAGTGGGCCAGGTCCTCGCCGGCGACAGAGCAGCGCGCCAGCCAGCCCCGATTGTTGCCCTCGGTGATGGTATCGCACGTGACGCGCTGCCGGCCGATCAGGCTGGACAGGGCGGCCGCTGCATCCCGGCCGCAATGCCAGGCGCCCTGGTCCACGCTCTCCGCTTCCTTGAAGCAGAACTGCGCGCTCTCCGGGGCGTCGACATCGAGAATATGGACGCGCTTGCCGCCGATCACGATTGAATCGCCGTCGATGATCGAGGCCGGCCCGGTCAACGTCTCCGCGCCCGCGGGAAGCGCCCCCAGTGTGCAAACCGCGGTGATCATGATTGCGGCGAGCGCTTGCTTCACGTCCGATCTCCAGGGGACAAGGCCGGCTCCCAGCGCCAGCCGTCGTTCACCCTGCGGCAATCGTTGCGCCGGTGCCGCAAACCGTCAACAAACGGTCATCATTCATTTGAAGGATCGTCAGAGCGGGCCCTCGTAGGCCGCGATGTTGATCTTGGTCGACACCGCCTTCGCGTCCATGCGGTGTGCGGGGAACGGGTCGAGCATCGCCTCGAGCAACATGCGGTCCGATTGCGCCAGCCAATTGTCGATCTCCTCGCGGTCGAGGATGACGGGCATGCGGTTGTGCCAGTTCTTGGCCAGCTTGTTGGGCTGGGTGGTGACAATGGTGTAGGTCTCCAGCGCCTCGCCCTCCGGCGATTTCCATTTCTCCCACAGGCCGGCGAAGCAGAACGGCGCGCCGCCATCGACGGTGAGCTGGAACGGTTTCGGCGGCTTGCTGGCACGGTCCCATTCGTAATAGGCGGTGGCGGGCACCACGCAGCGGCGATGCTTGAAGGCGTCGCGGAAGAACGGCTTCGCCGCGATGTCTTCGGCCTGGGCGTTGAAGGGCTGGTTCTTGGTCTTGGCCGGGTCCCACCAGAACGGCCGGAGCCCCCATTTCATCGGCGCCAGTTCCCGCGCGCCCTCGTTCATCCGGATGACCGGGTTGGTGGTGGACGGCGAGAGGTTGACGCGCGGCTGCACCCAGTCCCCACCCGCAACGCCGAAGAGCTGACGGATGGCTTCCGGGGGCAATGTGAAGGCGTAGCGGCCGCACATTTCCTTTTGCTATCCGATCAGGAGGGCATTGTCAGCCTTCCGATCAGTCCCAGGCGTTCATATCCGTTCATCCAGGGTTCATCTGCGCGCCGCCAGTATCGAGCGATCACGGCAGGAGGGCTGCAATATGGATGGGACCGCGACCGCTGCACTCGGGCATATTCAATTGATGGAAGCCCGCATCGCGCAGCAGACGGCCCTGATCGTCGAACTCCAGCAAGCGGGCCAGGATACCCTCGAAGCCGCACGCCGGCTGGTGCTGCTGCATCGCGCCCTGGACGAGATGCGGCTCATGATGGGCCACCTGTTGCCGACCGAAATAATGGATCGCCTCAGAGCCGCCAACTAGGCGCTCATCGGCACCGCGCTGCTCGGAACCGGAGCAATCTTCCCGCCCGCGGACTTCGCGTCTCCATACAATGCCGCGCTTGAGCCGCTCGCCGCACGTCGGTTAGTTTTCCCAATCCCACCTGGATTGGATCGACCGATGAACACAACCGCATCAGCGCCCGTGTGGCATGTGATCGCCACCCTCGTTGCCCGGCTCATCTTCGCCGCTCTCTTCGCGATGGCCGCGAGCTTCAAGTTCATGGGGATGGAGGGCACCGCCGGCTACATCGCCGCCGCCGGCTTCCCCATCCCACTACTCCTGGCCTGGGTCGCCGCTTTGTTCGAAACGGCACTCGCGATCTGCCTCCTCACCGGCGCATTCTTCTCGGAAGCCGCGCTGCTCGCCGCTGCCTATGTCCTCTTCCTCGCTTTCGCGTTCCACGGCCCGTCGCACTGGTCCCCCGACAACCAGACGGAGTTCGGTTTCTTCATCGATCATTTCACCTTTATCGCCGGCTTGCTGTTCGCGGCGGTGCATGGACCGGGTGCCACGCTGGCGATGCGCAAGACTATCATCGGCAGGGCTTGAGGACGCGCCTCAGAGCGGGTGGAACCAAGAGCGGCCTCCGGTGTTCGAAGAACATGTCCACACCGGCGAGGCATTGGTGAAGAACGACCTGCAGAAAGTGCGCGATTTGGCCGAGGCCAGGATCAGGGCCGGCAATGTCCCCGATTGGTCATGGCAGCACCACGTCGCGCTCATAGAAGCCGTGGACGCGGTGCTGCATGACATCTCTGTGGCAAACGATTCATCCAGGCCGCGGCGATACATCGGGCAAGTTGTTCGCCTGCTAGAGCGCGAAGATCGCGCAAGCATTCCATCGAGACGCAAAGCGGACAGACTGCACTAGCGTCCCTCGACACGCGTCCAATTAACTAACCTGCCTTTGCTCTTTTCATCCTTGTGGACAAACATTGCTCGCGACGCCGGCTAGTTTTGCTTGCTTGGCGACGCCAGCCGCTTCCCCACATGATCGCAGACGTCTGTTTGGCCCCGCAGAGGAAATCATGTGGCTGTTTGCGTTTGCAATTATTGCCCTGATCGTCGGCAATGTGCTTCGCAAGCGCGGGCTGGAAGCAAGCCGCAGCAACATGTACGGAAGCGCGGCCGCCCTGGCCGGGCAACGGGCCAGCGGCATCGGAACCTGGATCAACATTGCAGGTGCCGCCGCCCTGGTCGCTGCCGCCTGTTGGCTCTGGCTCTAGCCGGCCAAGCAAGTCCGCTTCCACGAACGCCCGACCGCGATCTGACGACGGCGCATGGCCCCGCGAAAGCTTTCCAGCCGACCTTGCGCGCCGATCAGGACCCTCCGGTCCTGAACCTGGGCGAGTAACGCTCCTGGAACTCGGCCGTGGTATTGATCTTCGGGAACGGAACACCGGGAACCGGAACATTCAGGAATTTGCAGAGCGGCGCCCAGCCTTGGGTGACTTCATAGACGAGAAGTCGCTCAGGCGGAATGGTACGCTTGACCTCGTCGTTATGACGCTCATAGCACGCAATGGCTTTTTCCTTATCTGACAGATCGCCTTCAAAAAATCCATCTACAACGATCTTGCGAGTCATCTTGCCCCATTCACGGAGGTGATCCGGCAGAGGTTCGGTCAGCGGCGCACGGATGGTGTTTGTGACACTCCGGAACCATTTCTCCGGGTCCCGTACGGTGAGGATGACTTTGGCTGCCGGATACCGAGCCGCAAGTTCACGATAGAAAATCGAGACAGGGAAATCGATGGCCGCCCTGTAAGTCTGAAAGAAAGCATCGAAGTTAACCTTCTTGCGATCTCCCGCACGCAGCCAAAAGGGAACATCCGTGTCGAGATGCTCGATCAGCTCGTGCATATGATAGCAGGGGCCGAACCCGACAGATTCCAATGCAGATTTGAGAGACATCGTGCCCGTTCGTGCCGCGCCGGCTCCAATTACCTGAAGTGACATGCGTCGATTCCCAAGTGGATGTGTTGATTGGCCTGCACGAGGGAGAGCAACAGGATCGAGCTACAGCTTCATGTCCTGGCGAACGAACGCGGCTACGGTCGCAATAAGGAACGACGGGCAAAGTCATGCCGCATGCCCCGGGAGATTTGGATGGGCCTACCACCGCATTCCCGACACCCCGGAGCGGAAGCGGCGGGCGGAGTTGGCGACCGCAGTAGGCGAGATCACTTCGCGTGGTTGCTATCGGGGAGCTTTGGGGATTTTAGCTTCCGGGCTCGGAAGCTGAGCTCTTGAAGAAAATGGTCGGAGCGGCGGGATTTGAACCCACGACCCCCAGACCCCCAGTCTGATGCGCTACCAGGCTGCGCTACGCTCCGACTTCGCGTGATGTGGCGCGGGCGGTCCTAAATCTGGGGGCGAACCGGCCAGCGCGGTTTATATAGCGGCCGCGTTCGAGGCGAGCAAGGACGACGGTGTAACAGTCGTTAATTTGGCCGCTAAATCGCTGCCGTTAACTTCTGGCCTTCCGGCCAGCATCGAGGGCCTTGCGCAGGCGGTCGCGCAGGTCTGTCAGCTCGCCGATCGCAGCCTTGACGTCCTGGACCTGGTCAGCACTGAGCGTAGGCCGGAACAGAGGCAGGTCGCTGGCAACGGCGGCTTCTCCAGGGCCGGCGCCCTCCTCGGCCTCGGGCGCGCCGGGAATATCCGTCACCACCTCGCCGTCGGCCAGCTTCAGACCGCCTTCGCGGATCAGCTTCTGGACGCCCTTGATGGTGTAACCCTTGTCGTAGAGCAGGCCGCGGATGGCCCGGAGCAGGTCGATATCCTCCGGCCGGTAATAGCGTCGGCCGCCGCCCCGCTTGAGGGGACGGATCTGGGCGAACTTGGTCTCCCAGAAGCGCAGGACATGCTGGGGCACTTCCAGCTCGTCAGCCACCTCGGAAATGGTGCGGAAGGCATCGGCGGACTTTTCGACACGCTTGGCCCTCGATGGATTCTGGGCCGCTGGCGCTGGCTGGACGACGTCCGGGCGAGCAGCATGCTTCGCGCTGCTCATGACGCGGCACCTTTGTTGACCCGATCCTTGAGGACGTGCGAGGCGCGGAACACCAGAACGCGGCGCGGCTTGATCGGCACCTCTTCGCCGGTCTTCGGGTTGCGCCCGATGCGCTCGCCCTTCATGCGCACCAGGAAGGAACCGAAGGATGAAATCTTTACGCTCTCTCCCCGCGTGAGAGCGGCAGAGATCTCCTCCAGAACGGTGTCGACCAGCTCGGCCGATTCGTTCCGGGACAAACCTACCTCCTGATAAACCGACTCGCTCAGGTCAGCGCGAGTGATGGTCTTTCCGGTCATGCGCGTCGTCCCCGTTTCCCATGCGTTGCCACGTCTTTCGCGTAGCTTGGCCCCGCGAGTCTCTCGTGACAGGACCGAGGCAACCCTAACGAGTCACGTTAAATCAGTCAATTAAGGAACGATCTTAAGACGCGCGGCCGAGCCGATTGCACACTATGGTAAACGCCATTGATTGGGCGTTCAGAGATGCGGGTGCTACCAGCGAACCAGCGCGGAACCCCAGGTGAATCCGCCGCCCATCGCTTCCATCAGCACTAGCTGTCCGCGCTTTATGCGCCCGTCATTCACCGCTTCGGCCAGCGCCAGAGGAATGGAAGCCGCCGAGGTGTTGGCGTGCCGATCGACCGTGATGACGGTCCTATCCTCGGTCAGTTTGAGCCTGTGCCCCATGCTGTCGATGATGCGCCGGTTGGCCTGATGCGGGACCAGCCAATCCACGTCGTTGGCCGTGATGTGGTTGGCGGCGATGGCGACGTCGATCGCGGCGGCGAGGTTGACCACGGCGTGACGAAAGACTTCGCGACCGTCCATCTTTACATGGCCGGTGGTCTGGGTCGCCGACGGACCGCCATCGACATAGAGTCGCTCGTAATGCGCCCCGTCGGAGAACAGGTGCGTCGAAAGGACGCCCTGGTCGTTCTTGTCGCCCTTGCCTTCGGTTGCCTGCAGCACCACCGCGCCGGCGCCGTCGCCGAACAGCACGCAGGTATTGCGGTCCTTCCAGTCGAGGATGCGCGAGAAGGTTTCGGCGCCGATCACCAGCGCATTCCTGGCCTGGCCCAGGCGGATGAAATTGTCCGCCGCCGCCAGCGCGAACACAAAGCCCGAGCAGACTGCGCCGACATCCATCGCGAAGCCCTTGGCGCCCAGCACATGCTGGACCCGGGTGGCGGTGGCCGGGAACGTATGGTCGGGCGTACAGGTGCCGAGCACGATGCAATCGATGTCGCTGCCCTTCAGCCCGGCATTTTCGAGCGCCTGGCGCGAAGCCGCGAGCGCGATGTCGGAGGTCAGCTCCCCGTCCGCCGCGATGTGACGCTGGCGGATGCCGGTGCGCTGCCGGATCCACTCGTCGCTGGTGTCGATGGTCTTTGCCAGCTCATCGTTGGTCACGATGCGGGCCGGCAAATAGGAGCCGGCGCTGAGAACCTTGGAACGTGTGACCATGTCGATTCGACCTTAAAGCGATGCGGCGGATTGTGACGCATCGAGCGTCGCCATCATCTGCTCGAACTCCTGCTGCATCTTCGGGATGGCGCCGTTCGCCACCATATCAACCGCCACGCCGATCGCATTGGCAAATCCAAAAGCGTCGGTGCCGCCGTGGCTCTTCACGCAGATGCCGTTCAGGCCCATGAAGATCGCGCCATTATAGCGCCTCGGATCGAGCCGCGCGCGTAAAGCGTTGAGGGCCGGCCGCGCCATCAGATAGCCGAGGCGTGCCATCCACGAGCTCTTGAAGCTGAGACGCAGAAACTGGCTGTAGAGCTTGACCGTTCCCTCGATGCTTTTCAGCGCGACATTGCCGGTAAAACCGTCGGTCACGATCACGTCGACCGTCCCGCGCGCGATATCGTCGCCCTCGATGAAACCGTGGAACGTGCCCGGCAGATGCGAGGCCTCGCGCAGGATTTGCGCCGCGCCGCGTACTTCCTCGTGGCCCTTCATCTCTTCGGTGCCGACATTGAGCAGGCCGATCGAAGGCTCGCGCACGCCGAGCACGGTGCGCGCGAACACGCTGCCCATGACGGCGAACTGCACCAGGTTGGTGGCGTCGCACTGCACGTTGGCGCCCAGATCCAGCATCACGCTCTCGGAGCGGATGGTGGGGAAGAACGAGGCGATGGCCGGCCGGTCGATTCCCGGCAGGGTGCGCAGCACGATCTTCGCCATCGCCATCAGCGCGCCGGTATTGCCGGCGGAGACGATGGCCGCAGCCTCGCCATTCTGCACGGCGTCGATCGCGAGGCGCATGGAGGATTTGCGCCCCGCGCGCAGCGCCTGGCTCGGCTTGTCCTCCATTTTCACTTCGGTTTCGGCGTGGCGCACGGTACTGACGGCGGCAAGGCCCGGCAGCCGGTCGATCATCGGCTTGATGCGTGCTTCGTCGCCGAAGAACAGGAAATGCGCGTCGGGGAAACGCTGGCGTGCAATATCGGCGCCCCGGATCACCATCTCCGGAGCGTTGTCGCCACCCATCGCATCCAGAGAGATAGCCAGGCTGGCGCTCACCCCCCGATCTCCTTCCTGGCTGGCCGCCTCCTGCTAGTCGGATCGGCCGCCGTGACGTCAGGAGGCGCTGGTCGTCGGCGCAACTTCCCGGCCGTCATAATGACCGCATGCGCCGCAGACGTGGTGCGGACGCTTCAACTCGCCGCAATTCGGGCATTCGGTCGCCTTCTGCACCTTCAGCGCGTGGTGGCTGCGGCGCATGTCGCGGCGCGAACTCGATACCTTCTTCTTAGGAACTGCCATGGTCCAGTCTCACTGCAAAATAAAAGGCAGCTATGCGCTGCCGCCAATTGGCGGGTTCATAGCCAATATCGCCCTTCTGCGCAAGGTGCGAGCATGCAGGCCAGGGCCGCGGGGCTACCCCCCGCCGGTCGCGATTCAGCCCTTGTCGGCCTTCAATTTCTCCAATGCGGCAAAGGGGTTAGGCCGCTCCACGGCAGCCGATACAGCGGCCGGTTCGCCTTTCCATTCGGCTGGAACCTCGGCATCGGGCTTGCGCGGATAGGGATCGATAGCGAGGCCGAGCTGCTCCGCCGCCAGTTCGCCGAGGTCGATCCAGCCGTCCGGCGCCGGCTCCGGAGCCTCGGCCGCCTCCGCGTCCAGCTCAACGTCGGCAACCGCCGGCTGCACCCCTTCCAGGAAATCGACCTCGAATTTTTCATCGATGCGCGCGGGGATGGGGTCGAGCGTGACGACGCAGGCCTGCACCAGCTCTGCCGACACCCGGCCCTTGGCACGCACCAGGTCCTTGCGCACCCGCTTCAAGCTGAAGCTGGCCGACAGGCGATCGAGGCTCAGCAGGCCGAAACGCTGCGCCAGGGCCGCCAGCTCCTTGTCGGTCGCGACGATCTCCTCGCGATGCTGGGTCGCGCTGACGCGGTCCAGCGCCAGTGGCCGCGAAAATTCCACAGGATCATCCGGTTGCATTCATGCCCTCCAGCGATGCTGGCGGTTCGGGCAGCAGCGACATCACGCGAGCGGTGCACAGATCCTCGAATGAGGCGTGCACGAGCACGAGCCGGATGCCGCGCAGGTAGCCTGTCATCCAGCGCACCTGATCGTCGGTCGGCGTCACAGTGCCATAGACGTTGCGCCGGACCGCCTGCTCCAGCTCTGGAATGCCCGCTGCAAAGCCGCTGTCGAAAGCCTGGATGCGGCCGTTCAGCGCTTCCGTCATAGTCTTGATCCGCTTGCCGACACCGAGATCGGCGACGCCAAGCTCACGCAGCGAACCATCGAGATCGGCGAACATCCCATCATACGCCGCCTGCGACAGAGCATCGGCGTCCGCACCCTTTCCCTTCAGGCCGTGGAACAAGGCGTACGCATGCAGGCACAGCATCTCGAAGCGGCCGTCGATCGTATCGGGGACGCCGTAGGTAGTGTAGAAGATCGGCCGCCGCGCCCGCTGGGCGATCTGGCGATAGAGCTCGCGACCCTCCGCCTGGAATCGCGGAGCTTGGAATAATCGCTTCAAAAACAACACGATAGCTGCATCCCAAAACTTGACAGAAGATGGCCTACGGTGCGATGTTCCGCGCGGGAAGGACGCCCTTGCTGGGGCATAGCGCCGGCGGCGCGGCAACACAAGGGCAAGAGGATGTTTCGAGGGCATGATCCGATGACCGCCCGTTCGCTTTATAGCCGCTTGGCTCTGGCCGGCGTGGGCTTGGCTTTAGCCTTGAGTGTAGCGGCCTGCGCTCCGCGCATCGATCAGCGTGGCAACAAGCCGGACGAAGATCAGGTGGTCCAGATCAATCCCGGCGTCGACGACAAGAACCGCGTCGCGGAGTTGATCGGCACGCCATCGACCATTTCCACCTTCGACGACCGCACCTGGTACTACATCTCCAAGCGGACCGAGACGACCGCGTTCTTCGATCCCGAAGTCAAGGATCAGGAAGTGCTCGCGATCAATTTCGACGAGGGCGGCATCGTCGAGAGTATGAAGATCTACGGCCAGGAAGACGGCCGCACGATCGCCTATGTCGACCGCACCACGCCGACCGAAGGCAACGAGCTCACCATCATACAGCAGCTGCTCGGCAACCTCGGCCGCTTCAACCCAGAGGGCGATTCGCGGCCGGGATACTAGGTCGGCGTCGCCGCATCGGCGCCCGGCTTCATGGTCGCGGTCGTCCCAATCGAAGTGGAAACAATCAGTCCGATCGCCCGTCGGCACAGAAAAAGGCGACAGCCTCGCGGCTGCCGCCTTCTTCTTTTGTCTCGGCGATGAGGTGGTCGCGCTACGCCGCTAGCGCCGCCAGCATCAGCAACGCGACAATGTTGGTGATCTTGATCATCGGGTTGATGGCCGGGCCGGCGGTGTCCTTGTAGGGATCGCCGACCGTGTCGCCGGTCACCGCAGCCTTGTGGGCGTCGGAACCCTTGCCGCCGTGATGGCCGTCCTCGATGTATTTCTTGGCGTTGTCCCACGCGCCGCCACCGGAGGTCATCTGGATGGCAACGAACAGACCCGTGACGATCGTGCCGAGCAGCATGGCGCCGAGGGCGGTGAAGGCTTCCGCCTGGCCCGCCGCGATGTTGACCACCACGTAGAGCAGGATCGGCGCCAGGATCGGGAGCAATGACGGCACGATCATCTCCTTGATCGCCGCCGTCGTCAGCATGGCCACCGCCTTGCCGTATTCCGGCTTGGCCGTGCCTTCCATGATGCCCTTGATCTCCTTGAACTGGCGGCGGACCTCGATCACCACCGAGCCGGCTGCGCGGCCGACCGCCATCATGCCGAGCGCACCGAACAGGAACGGCAACGCACCGCCGATGAACAGGCCGACCACCACGTACGGATTGTTCAGCTGGAACGAGATGGTGCCGCTGAGATCGGGGAAGTAGTGCTTCAGGTCCTCGGTGTAGGCCGCGAACAACACCAGGGCGGCCAGCGCGGCGGAACCGATGGCGTAGCCCTTGGTGACCGCCTTGGTGGTGTTGCCCACGGCGTCGAGCGCGTCGGTCACCTTGCGGACTTCCTTCGGCAGGCCGGCCATTTCCGCAATGCCGCCGGCATTGTCGGTGACCGGGCCGTAGGCGTCGAGCGCCACCACGATGCCGGCCAGCGAGAGCATGCTGGTGGCGGCGATCGCAATGCCATAGAGGCCGCCCAGGGTGAAGGCGGCGATGATGGCGACGCAGATCACGATCACCGGCAGGGCCGTGGCTTCCATCGACACCGCGAGGCCCTGGATGATGTTGGTGCCATGACCGGTCGTCGCTGCCTGTGCGACGCTGCGCACCGGGCGATAGGCAGTCGAGGTGTAGTACTCGGTGATCCATACCAGCAAGCCAGTCACCGCCAGGCCGATGGCGGCGCACCAGAACAGGTTGCCAGCGGTGAGCGTCACGGTGGTGCCGGTGAAGACCGCGTCGAAACCGAATACGAAATGCGTGACCACCGCGATGAGCGCGATGGAGATTACGCCGGTGGCGATCAAGCCCTTATAGAGAGCGCCCATGATGTTCTGGCTGGCGCCGAGGCGCACGAAGAACATGCCGATGACCGAGCTCACCACGCCGACGCCGCAGATCAGCAGCGGATAGAGCATCAGCTGTTCCTGCTGCAGCACATCGGTGAAGAAGATGCTGCCGAGCAGCATGGTTGCGACGACAGTGACCGCGAAGGTCTCGAACAGGTCGGCCGCCATGCCGGCGCAGTCGCCAACATTGTCGCCCACGTTGTCGGCGATCACCGCCGGGTTGCGCGGATCATCCTCGGGGATGCCGGCCTCAACCTTGCCGACCAGGTCGGCGCCCACGTCGGCACCCTTGGTGAAGATGCCGCCGCCAAGACGCGCGAAGATAGAGATCAGCGAGGCGCCAAAGGAGAGGCCGACCAGAGCCTCCAGCATCGGGCGCATTTCCGTGCCGGTGGAACGCAGGAACATGTAATAGCCGACGACGCCCAGGAGGCCGAGGCCGACCACCAGCAGGCCGGTGATGGCGCCGGACTTCGCGGCGATCGCCAAGGCGTGCGCCATGCTCTGCCGTGCCGCTTCGGCCGTGCGCACGTTGGCGCGGACCGACACGTTCATGCCGATATAGCCGGTGACGCCGGAGAGGATGGCGCCGATGACAAAGCCGAGCGCCGAGAGCTTGGACAATGCAAAGAACAGGATCACGGCGACGACGATGCCGACGATTCCGATGGTGGTGTATTGCTTGTTCAGATAGGCCTTGGCGCCTTCCTGGATAGCGGCCGCGATTTCCTGCATGCGCGGGTTGCCGGCCGAAGCCGCCAGCACCGATTGTGTCGCCCACAATCCGTAGATCAGGGCCAAGGCGCCGCACACGATGACGGCCCAGTAGTAGGTCATGTCCATATTGAGATCATCCCCGTCTGAAGAGTCGGTTTTTGGCCGCCCAAAGCCATGAAATCCATAGAGAATCTTTGAGTCAGCCAGACTTTCGGGCGCGGAGCATAGGGAAAAGGGCGAAAGCGTGCAACCGGCCCGATTTGCCGCCCTTCGGGACTCAGGCCGCGACTGGGCTGATCTTGGCCTGGCGCGGCGCGCCCCACAGAACCGCGACCAGGATCAGCATCGTCGGTGCGAGCGACCCCCAGAGCACGGCATTCCAGCCCCAGCTCTGCTCCACCGTCCCGGCGATCAGGGAGCAGATGGCAACGCCCGTGAACGTCAGGAAGTCGTTGAAGCCCTGGACCTTGGCGCGCTCCGCGATCCGGTAGCATTTGGTCAGCAGGCTGGTCCCGCCAACGAACAGGAAGTTCCAGCCGAGGCCAAGGAGTACCAGCGCGAACCAGAAGTGCAGGATGTCGATCCCGGCCAGTCCGATCGCGGCGGTTCCGATGAAACAGGCCGCGCCGGCCAGCAGCACGTTGCGCTCGCCAAACCGCCGGATGATATGGCCGGTCACAAAGGACGGCGCGAACATGCCAAGGATATGGAACGAGATGACGGTCGCCGTGTCGCCGATCGGGAAACCGCAGAATTGCATGGCGAGCGGCGTCGCGGTCATGACGAACACCATCGTGCCGTAGCCGAAGATCGCCGCGAACAGAGCTGCGATGAACGCCGGCTGGCGCAGCAGCTCGCTCAATGGGCGCTGCGGCCCGCTTGTCTCGGCGGATGTCGGCGGCGGGAAGCGCAGCGGCATCAGGGGCGGTATCATGGCGAGCGACAGCAGCGCGACGAACAGGAAGGCGCCCGCGAAGGTGAAGGGCGCAAACAGGTCCGCGCCGATGGTCGCGAGGCCCGGGCCGATGACGGCGGCCACCACCCCGCCTGCCAGCACCAGCGAGATCGCCTTGGGCCGAAATAGATCGTCGGCCGCCTCGGCGGCGGCAAAACGCAACTGCAGCGCGAACGCGTTGGACGCGCCCATGATGGCGTTGCCGACGCAAAACAGCGCAAAGCTGTTCTGATAGATCGATGCCATGGCAATGCCGCCGCCGGTCGCGCCGACCAGCGCACCGATAAAGAATGCGTTGCGCCGGCCGAGCCCGCGCATCAGATGCGCAACCGGAATGGTGGTCGCCATCGTCACGACGAATTGTAGAAAGAGCGGCAGCGTCGCGAGGCGCGGGTCAGCCGCCAGCATCTGCCCGGTCAAGGCAGAGACGGTCGCGAAGACCGAGGTGCAGGAATTCGCCAAGGCCTGGGCCACGGCGAGGAAGAAGACAGTGCGATATTGGGATTGAGTCGGCATGAGCCGCGACACTGCGCGATCGTGCCGCCAGGAACAAGCGCCAATCGCGCTTATTTCAGATCCATGCGCTCCATCGCGCGGATCGACACCTTGTAGATCTTCCCATCCCCGATGCGGGCCTTGACCACCCTGTCCAGGCGCTGACGGATCAGCGGCTCTTCGAAGCCGCCCTGCTCCACCAGTTTGTGGCTGAGCAACTGATGAAGCTCTGTGGTGACGGCGTCATACACCATCGGCAGTTCATGCTGCACCTGATCCATCTTCAATGGGTCGTCGAACATAAGCACAATGCGGAAGAAGAACTGATAGGTCGGTCGGCCGTTGCGCACGACCGTGATGGGAATCGTGTCGAGCTCGATTTGCGAAAGCTGGGGCGCCGCAGGCGCTTCGCCCTCGGCGGTTTCGGGCGCACGGAAATAGTACCACCAGGCTGCGGCGCCACCGCCGCCGCCAAACAACAGCAACAACACAAAGACGATCAGAAGCTTTTTCATCGCAACGCCAGCGCGACTCCTTCCGATCCGCACACTCCGCGGAATCCTAGGACCACTAACGCCCGGATTGGTTAAAAGTGGGTAAAACCTGGCTTTTCCAGGATCAGGGGCTGGCCATCGCGGTCGATGAATTCGACCGCCGACCCCGCAGTGAAAGCGCCGATGTCGGATACGGCGATCCCGGCTCTCTTTGCGGCCGCAAAGACTTCGCTCACCCGATCCGGCGGCACCGCCAGCAGGAGCTCGTAATCATCGCCGCCGGTCAGCGCCGAGGAGATCATGGCCGGCGATTCCGCGATCAGCTCCGCGACCGCGTCCGACAAGGGGATTAAGGCAACTTCGATCTGCGCCCCGCAGCGGGATGCTTCGCAAATATGGACAAGATCGGCGGCAAGCCCGTCGGAAATATCCATGCCGGCGTGGGCCAATCCCTGCTCCGCCAGCAAGCGCCCGAGCGCGAGCCGCGGCTGGGGCAGCAGATAGCGCTGCGCGAGAAAGCGTCGCGCCGGCTCCGACAGATCGGTGAGTTCACCGCGATGGGCAGCGAGACCGAAAAAGCCGTCGCCGATCGTGCCGGTCGCGAGAACACGGTCGCCGGGCCTGGCGCCGCCACGACGCAGCGCGCGCCCGGTCGGGACGCATCCGATCAAGGTTGCGGTCAGCGCCAGCGGACCGGGGGTCGCGATCGTGTCGCCGCCCCACAGCGCGATGTCGAACTCGGCCTGATCCTGCGCCAGGCCTTCCGCGAATTTCGCGATCCAGGATTCGTCGACCTCATCATCGAGGGCGGTGGTCATGAGATAGCCGAGCGGCCGCGCGCCCTTGCCCGCGAGGTCGGAGAGATTCTGCCGCAGCATCTTGCGCGCGATGAGGTCGGGCGGATCGCTGCGCAAAAAATGGAGGTCCGCGGTCAGCGCATCGGTGGTGAGCACCAGCTCCATGCCGGCGGGCGGCAGGAACGTGACAGCATCATCGGCGAGGCCGAGCGCACCCGGCGCGTTTGCTGCGAGCGGCGCGAAATAGCGTGCGATGAGTTCGAATTCGCCCGGCAGCTTGCGCTTCTCTCCCACGCCCGCGCTCAGTGACCGGTGGGGCTGCCAGGCCCCATCTCCGCCGGCCGCAATTGCCGTGCAAGGTGGTCGAGAATGCCGTTGACGAGGCCGGTCTCCTTGGCGCCGAAGAAGGCGTCGCACACCGCGACATATTCGGCGATCACCACGCGCGGCGGCACGTCCTCGCGATGCGCCAGCTCGAACACCCCGCAACGCAGGATGGCGCGCAATGTCGCCTCCAGCCGCTCGACGGTCCAATCCTCGGTGAGGACAGCGGCGATCATGTCGTCCAGTTCTGCCACATTGGCGGCAGCGCCGAGCACCACGGCGGTGAACAGCTTCAAATCCGCCGGCGGCAGCGCGACGTCATCGACCACTTCGCCCAGGCGATGATCGGCGAATTCCTTGATGACCGCTTCGGCACGCGTGCCGGTCGCTTCCCATTGATAGAGCGCCTGCGCCGCGGCCAGGCGCGCATTGCTGCGCGTCAAAGCCAAGCGCTTGCCACGCTCGGCGCGATCTTCCGGCTTGCCGGCCATCACTCGAGCCCCCAGCGGCGCTTCAGCGCGATCATGGTGAGGCAGGCCTTCGCCGCACCACCGCCCTTGTCCTGCTCTTCCGCCTTGGCGCGGGCCCAGGCCTGGTCCTCGTCCTCGACGGTGATGATGCCGTTGCCGATCGCGAGATCGTACCGGATCGTCAGATCCATCAGGCCCCGCGCGCTTTCCTGGCACACAGTGTCGTAGTGCGTGGTCTCGCCACGAATGACGCAGCCGATGGCCACATAGCCGTCGAAGCGGTGCTCGAGGCGTCCGGCGTTGCCGGCCTCATAGGCGAACTTGATGGCGCCGGGAATCTCCAGCGCGCCCGGAACGGTGACGATCTCGTAGGTCGCGCCTGCCTTGTCCAAGACGCGCTTGGCACCGGTCAGCATCGCGTCGAGCAGATCGTCGTAAAAGCGCGCTTCGACGACCAGGATATGCGGTTTGTCAGTCATGTCGGAATGTCTGTCCTTGGCCGGCTATTGGACCGGCGCCAGCAGGCGCGCAACATATCGTGCGATCAGGTCGATTTCCAGGTTCACCCGGTCGCCCTCGCGCGCCTGGCCGAGATTGGTCGCGGTCTGCGTGATCGGGATAATGTTGACGCCGAAGCGCGCGCCGTCGACTTCGTTGACGGTCAGCGAAATGCCGTCGACCACGATCGAGCTCTTGGGCGCGATCATGCGCGCCATCTCCGCCGGCGCTTCGATCGCCATGCGCAGGCTGCCGCCGTCGGGCTTGATCGACAGCAGGCGCCCGACGCCGTCGACATGGCCGGAGACCAGATGGCCGCCCAGCTCGTCGCCAAGCTTCAGCGCACGCTCGAGGTTGATCGGGTGGCCGACCTTCCAGTCCGCCATGGTCGTCTTGTCGAGCGTCTCGCGGCTGGCCTCGAACGCCATCCAGCCCGGCCCCTTCTCGACCACCGACAGGCAGCAGCCGTTGCAGGCGATTGAGGCGCCGAGCGCGATGCCGCCGGTATCATAGGCGGTCGCGATTTCGAGGCGCGTGGTCGGCCCGAACGCGATGGTCTTGACCTTGCCGAGGTCGGTGATGATGCCGGTGAACATGCCCTGCCGTGAATGTGTTAACGCCGCGAATTCGGCGCCAATCTAGGCAGGCCGGTCGTAGAGTTCCAGCACATCATTTCCGAGTGTCCGGCTGCCAACGCAACGCAGCCCGACGCTCTCTGCAAGGCGGTCGACGGCAAGCGGCGCGATCCCGGGCAATCCGTCGCCCCCGATCACGATCGGCGCGCGGAACCAGTAGAGGCGGTCAACCAAGCCGCCTCTCAAGAACGCCGTGGCAAGAGTCGCGCCTCCCTCCACCAGGATCCGCGTCAGGCCGGCTGTTCCGAGCTTGGTCAGCGCCTCCGAAAGCCAAGCGGCAGAATCATTATTCTGTGCGACTCCAATATATTGTGAGGCGTTGTTAAGGTGACCTGGCGCGTTGCAAACAATCCAGGTCGGGGGATTGTTGCTCATGATCTTAGCGGTGGCCGGCGTCCGGCCCCGCCGGTCGAACACCAACCGCACCGGCGAACGGTCCTCCAGGCCCTTCAGGCGGCAGGTCAACTCCGGGTCATCGGTCAGCACCGTCCCCGCACCGACCGCGATGGCGTCATGGGTGGCGCGCAGCATGTGGCCAAATGCTCGAGCCTCCTCGCCCGTGATCCAGCGGCTTTCGCCGGCGCGGGTGGCGATCCGCCCGTCCAGCGATGTGGCAAGCTTCAGGGCGACAAACGGCCGTCCGGTCGCAACGCGCGTGAGGAAGCCGATATTCATCTCTCTGGCACGGCCGGCGAGCACGCCCGCCTCCACGGCAATACCGGCCTCTTTCAGCTTCGCAAGGCCGCGTCCCGAAACGCGGGGATCCGGATCCTCGATCGCGGCGACGCAACGCGCAATCCCCGCAGCGACCAGAGCGTCGGCGCAGGGCGGTGTCTTGCCGTGATGGGAGCATGGCTCCAGCGTCACATAGGCGGTGCCGCCCTTCGCGCGGGCGCCAGCCATCGCCAAGGCTTCGGTCTCGGCATGCGGGCGACCGCCGCGTTGCGTGAAGCCGCGTCCGACGACGCGGCCCGCGTCATCAACGATCACGCAGCCGACGGCGGGATTGGGCCAGGTCTGTCCCAGATTGCGCGCCGCCAGCGACAGGGCGGCGCCCATATGCTCGAGATCGACGGCTCTCTGGTCAGTCTTCGTCACTGCCGAGCTTGCCGATGAAGGTCTCGAAATCCTTGGCCTCGCGGAAATTGCGGTAGACCGAGGCGAAGCGGACATA